>Ga0075108_10000893_pt1 | contig 16064 bp, 10 predicted proteins | sample AntAceMetag02UK1_FD_69797 | JGI IMG/M metagenome (GOLD analysis project Ga0075108, IMG submission 69797) | Saline lake microbial communities from Ace Lake, Antarctica - Antarctic Ace Lake Metagenome 02UK1 | ecosystem: Environmental > Aquatic > Non-marine Saline and Alkaline > Saline | place...
CCGAAATCGCTCCTCTGGCCGGTGTTGAAGCTAGTGATTGGAGTTGGTCTCCCCTACTCGCCGATTTTGATAACGATGGTTTTAAAGACCTGTATATATCAAATGGCATTTACCGCAGGCCTAATGATCTTGACTATCTCGATTACACTTCCGATAAAGCCGTTAAGTCGGTTATGAACATGAAGGTAGAAACTATTAGTAAAAAACTAATTGAAGCTATGCCGCAAAACCTTATTTCCAATATTGGGTATAAAAATTCAGGGGAACTTGAATTTTCTAACAATACCGATACTTGGGGGTTAAATGTTCCTTCGCATTCCAACGGTGCTGCGTATGCAGATCTTGACAATGACGGGGATCTTGAACTGGTGCTCAATAACATTAATGAACCGGCTTTTTTATTTAAAAACCAAACTAGGGAACAGTTCATTGACGATAGCTCCTATCTCCAAATTAGTTTTAAAGGAAATACGGCCAACACAACGGGCGTTGGCACCAAGGCTATAATTAAGCATTTAGGAAAAATATATTACCAAGAGCAAACGCCTACAAGAGGGTTTATGTCATCAATGGCGCATGAGGTACACTTTGGCCTGGGGAAGCTTAAAAAAGTCGATTCTTTGCTTGTTGTTTGGCCTGGTGGAACTTATCAGGTCTTAAAAAATGTGATTACAAATCAGAAAATTGAAGTAGACCAAGACAATGCTTCAGGGGATTATTATGCCAAAAAATCGGGAATAGAAGAAACCAAGAGAATTTTTACGGTAGAAAATATAGACGGCCTAGTATACAAGCACACTGAAAATACATTTCACGATATCCATAGAGAATTTTTGATCCCAAGAAAAATATCTACTGAAGGGCCAGGTATAGCGGTTGGTGACGTCAACAATGATGGTCTTGACGATCTCTTTTTCACTAATGCCCACAATGAAGCTGCCAAAATGTTTTTACAGCACAACGATGCAACCTTCAAATCTGTCAACATCGCCCTATTTAATAAAGATTTGTCATTTGAAGGTGTAGATGCTTCCTTTTTCGATGTAGATAATGATAAGGACTTGGATCTCTTCGTGGTTTCTGCAGGTAATGAATATACAGAAGGGGAAGCTTTTTTGGAAGACCGCCTGTATATTAATGATGGTAAGGGAAATTTTGAAAAGGCTAAAGATCTAATCCCACCAGCGTATTATAATTCTTCATGTGTAAAACCACAGGATTATGATAACGATGGGGACATTGACATTTTTATAGGTAGTAGAGTGGTTGCAGGTAAATATGGGATTTCGCCTAAAAGCAGGTTGTTAAAAAATGATGGTCACGGAAAATTTGAGGAAGTTCCTGTCGCTAAGGAGCTTTCTGAAGCTGGAATGGTTACCGATGCGGTTTGGGCGGATATCAATAATGATGGTTGGCAAGATTTAATCATAGTTGGGGAATGGATGCAAATAACCCTATACCTCAATAAGAAAGGAGAGCTAGAACGGTCGCCTGCCCTTGAAGATACAACTGGTTGGTGGAACACCATTCTAGCCGATGATTTTGACAATGATGGTGATATTGATTTGGTGGCCGGAAATGTTGGCCTGAATACAAAACTAGATGCTTCCCAAGAAGAACCTGTACGATTATATATAAAAGATTTCGATTCCAACGGAAGCCTAGATCCCATTCTGTCCTATTATGTGCAAGGTGAGGAATATCCATTTGCCACTAAAAGTACCTTGAACGAACAGTTGGTTTATTTGAAAAAACAATATCCCAGTTATACCTCGTATGCCGGAACAACAATAGAAAAACTCTTTGATTCGAATCAATTACAAGGGGCTATAATCAAAGAGGCCGTAGAATTCAGATCCATGTTCTTTGAAAATACGGGAAATGGTGTATTTAAAGCAATACCCTTGCCAATTGAAGCCAATTTCGCTCCAATTATGAGTATTACCGTACGAGACCTCAATAATGATGGTTTAAAGGATTTGGTCATAGGCGGTAATTTTTATGGATTTATGCCAGGAATGGGTAGACAAGACGCCAGCCATGGTCTTCTACTAGTCAACAAGGGGAATAATGAGTTCGAGCCCATGAATCACAAGGTCAGCGGAATACTAATAAATGGTCAAATCAGGAACATGGATTGGGTCAATTTGGCAGATGGTACCGTTGCATTAATTGTCGCAAAAAATAATGAGCAAGTGATGCTTCTGAAAACAAAATAAAGAACAATATGAAGTATCAAATAAAAATAGCGGTTTGGAGCATTTGTGCCATCTTATGGTATTCAGTTGCTCTTACATCCTGTTCCAAAAAAGAAAAATCGACAAGTATTGAAGAATTGATAGCCAAGGCTTACGATAACATCAAAGTAGAACAGTCGGTATACCTTTTTAATAAACGGCGAGCCCTGTACTATGATAGCATTTCAAGAACCAATCCTCCCAATAAGTTTATGTATGAAGGCAAAAAGGCATACGAACTCCTCAATGCGGGAGAAACAAAAGAGGCCATCCTGACGTTGAAATCGATTTTGAATGATCTGGAAGAAAAAAAGACGGATTATAAGATTTATGCCCCAGGCTTGAAGCAAGTGCTCGCTTTGGCTTATATGAGACTCGGAGAGCAGGAAAATTGTATTGTAAACCACAACAGCAGTTCATGTATTATTCCTATTGAAAAAGACGGTATTCATTCTATTGAAGAAGGCTCTCTAAAAGCAATTGAAATATATAAGGAATTGTTGACCGAAAACCCTACGGACAATAGTTCAAGATGGCTTATAAATATTGCTTACATGACACTTGGCAAATATCCGAATGAGGTTCCTTCGCAATGGCTAGTTCCAGAAAAGGCATTTGAATCCGTAGAAAATATAGCACGTTTCAAGGACATCGCTCCCTCGTTGGGCGTAGATATTATAGGTTTGGCCGGGGGGGTCTGTATAGAAGATTTTAATAATGATGGTTTCTTGGATATCATTACCTCTTCATGGGGGCATCATGGAAGTTTACACTATTTTCAGAACAATGGAAAAAATGGATTTTTGGATAAAACCAATGAAGCACTATTATCCGAAATTTCAGGAGGATTAAATATGGTTCATGCTGATTATAATAATGATGGACACACTGATATATTAATTTTAAGAGGGGCTTGGTTTGAAAATAGTAAACTGCCCAATTCTTTACTCAAAAACAATGGGGATGGCACCTTTACAGATGTTACTATTGCATCGGGAATATTGAGTTTTAACTCAACCCAGACTGCGACTTGGAGTGATGTTAACAATGATGGCTGGTTAGATCTTTTTATTGGCAATGAGACAAATTTGAAAAACCCGGCTAATTGTGAACTCTACTTGAACAATACAAATGGTGGTTTTACCAATATTACTGTGAAGGCAGGATTAGGGGGTAAACTCATTGGTTGGGTAAAAGGGTGCTCATTTGGAGACATCAATAATGATGGTTGGAATGATTTATATCTTTCATTTTATAATAAGGCAAACAAGTTATTAATAAATAAAGGGGTTGATGCTGCCGGGTTACCCCAATTTGAGGACATATCAAAGACTGCTGGTGTAGAACAGCCCATAAAAAGCTTTCCTACCTGGTTCTGGGATTATGATAATGATGGTTGGATCGATATTTTTGTTTCGGGTTATCCCGTTGGTACCGGTTTAAATTCCTCCTCTATTGTATTAAATAATTATATGAATGTAAAACGAGGAGGAAATCCAATAATATACAGAAACAAGGGAGACAATACTTTTGAAGATGTTTCGCAACAATTGGGTTTACAAGATGCCATTTTTACCATGGGATGTAATTTCGGAGATTTAGATAATGATGGTTATGAAGACTTTTATCTTGGTACGGGTGATCCTGATTTAATGTCGATATACCCAAACAGAATGTTCAAGAATATTGAAGGCGAAAAGTTTATTGATGTCACCACTTCCGGTGGTTTTGGCCATATTCAAAAGGGGCATGGAGTGGGCTTTGGGGATTTTGATAATGACGGTGACCAAGACATTTATATGGTAATAGGAGGTGCCCATGACGGTGATGTTTTTCAAAATGCACTTTTTGAAAACCCAATTGGCAATAAAAATAATTGGATAACTATAAAACTAATCGGTGTTCAATCTAACAGATCGGCTATAGGGGCTCGTGTAATGCTACAAACAAAAAACAAAGACGGCAAAGAAAAAAAATATTACCGTACCGTGACTACCGGAAGCAGTTTTGGATCCTCTAGCTTACAAATCGAAATAGGTTTACTAGACGCTATAGAAATTTCTAAACTTGAGATTTATTGGCCTAACCATGAGTATACCAAAAGTATTTATTCCAAAATTCCTATTAATCAACAAATAGAAATAACGGAAGGTCAAGATCATTGGCGAGAATTGGAATCCAAGGCATTCACTTTTAATACGATAGACCATCATAAAAACCATAGCTTATAAGCATATGCAAAAATTGGAGTTGCCCTGATTTCGCTCCAACAAGATTTTGTAGTTGGGAAATAGCATAAAAGAATACTAATGAACATGAAAAAATACCTATCAAATTTATTTAAGCTTTTGTCAATTATAGTGTTTATAGGTAATTTAAGCTGCCATGCTCAAAAAAAAGTTTCGGCGGTTTCACTTTTTGATGGAGCGACCCTAATTGGTTGGAAAACCGTAAATGCCGAAAGTAGTAAGTACTGGTCGATAATAGACAGCACCATTACTGGTGGTGATGGAGTGAACGATATCCCGACAAATACCTATTTGTATAACGCAAAGAGCTATAAAGATTTCGAGTTTAGCTGTCTTTTTCGTCTAACAGGTAATGCAGATACAGGTTTAATAAATAGTGGTATTCAATACCGTTCTGTAGTACAAGACAATAAAATTATCGGCTACCAGGCAGATATTGGAAAAGGATATTGGGGCGATATCTACGACGAGCATCGTCGAGGAAAACTGGTAGGTGGCGATTTAAGTACGTTGAAAAACATCTTGAACGAGGATGGTTGGAATAGTTACCTCATTAGATGTCAAGGAAATAAACAAGAGCTCTACATAAACGGAATCAAAACGAGTGAGTATTATGAAGAAACCTCTGAAATACCATCAAATGTGGTTATCAGCATTCAATTACATTCCGGGGGAAATGCCAAGGCAGAATTTAAATATTTAACTATTACTATTCTCTAAGAGACTATAATTATGCATAAAAAACAGAATAAAATGAAATCCTTTAAATTAATTTTACTTTGCGGTATTACCCTATTAGTAAATTTTGGTTGCGGAGAAAAAGCCAAAGAAAGTGAGATAGAAACAGCCTCATCTAAAAGAGAGGAATCTTTGTCCAGTAGCGGATCGTTATCGACAAGAACGGAAATTTACAGTCCAGAAAGGCAACTTTCCGGCTTTAAAGTTCCAGAAGGATTTATCGTTGAACTAGTGGCAAGTGAAGAGGACGGAGTCATTAATCCCATAGATTTAACTTTTGATGATGCAGGACGGTTATGGACACAGACTGCCAAAATGTACCCCTTGGATCCAATAGTAGATCAATATGTAAATAGAGATGGAGTTTTGGCCATGGAAGACGTGCAAAGACAAAAAGAAGATGCAAATTTTAAAAGGGTAATGGATTTGTATCGAGGGAAAACCAAGGGAGACGATAAAATATTGGTGCTTTCCAATCTGTATGGTAAGAAGAATTTAGAGGTCACTACTTGGGCAGACGGACTTGCCATACCCCAGAGTATACTGCCTTATAAGGATGGAGCTTTTGTGGCACAGGGTTCCGAAATGTTTTTTTTGAACGATGCCGATAATGATGGTAAGTCTGATATTAGGACTCCGTTGCTCACAGGTTTTGGTTTTACCGATACACATACCATGTCGCACACCTTGGTTAGGGCACCAGGGGAGTGGATTCATTTTAGCCACGGTGCGCTTAATAAAGGAGAGGTTACTTCTTTAACGGGAGATGGCGAGGTCTTGATGAACTATAGTAAAATAGCTCGGTTTTCATTGGATGCCAAAAAGATTGAACTGGTCAATGCGGGTCTCAACAATATCTGGGGATTTCAACTCAGAGGCAACGGACAGTGGTACGGAACGGAAGCGAATGATCTCGGCTATTCGGTGGTACCCATGGAGGTCGGCACAGGATTTCCGGGAATAGGCAACGAGCGTCTTCGCCCCTATCAACCTTGGATGCCCCAACTGCACGAATTTCGGGTAGGTGGTACAGGGATTTCTTCGATGGCCTTTGCAGACGACAATAAGGGTTCCTTTCCCGATGAATGGAAAGATGTGGCGTTTTTGGCAAATCCTATTACAAGTACGATCAACGCCGTAAGGATTGTACGTAATTCAGATGGTACGGTAGCGGCAGAACACCTCCCGGATTTTCTGACTTCAAAAGACGATTGGTTCAGGCCTGTGAACATGGAATTCGGTCCGGACGGTAGTCTCTATGTAGCCGATTGGTACAACAAGATCGTGTCCCACAACGAGGTAGCTACTTCAGATCCTTCTCGCGACAAATCACATGGACGAATTTGGCGCATCCGACATGAATCGCAACAATCTAGAAAAATACCTAATTTCTATGAAGTGCAGACAGATGAACTCGTTGGCTATTTAGAATCCCCCTCATTATGGGCTAAGCGTGCCGCTTGGCATCAGATCAGTGACCGACCTATAGAAGAGACCAAAAAATTGGCCGGTGATTTGATAGCACTTGCGGGCGATGCCTCCAAAGATGAGATTACGCGTATTTTGGCCCTATGGTCCTTGGAAGGAATCAAACACTACGACAAAAAATTTATATATGCACTTCTTCGTTCAGATAAGGATAATCTAAGGAGAGAGACCGTTCGTTCGTTGGCATCCTTTTCGTTGAACGCCGATGAAATGGCAAACGCGCTTAGAGGACTTACCGATGACACCAATGCCATGGTCAGATCCCAGGTCTTGAGAACCTTGGGGGAAGCGGGAACTGCCAATGCCGAAACTATAGGCATTTTGGTAGGTGCCTCTAAACCACTATTGGAAGGGAATGCTATGGGTGGCGCTTATGAGCGTAATTTCGAACGCTATCTGGCACGGAAGACGCTCGAGGATTATCCCGAGGAGCTATCGGATTTTATATCCTCGGAAAAGGCGAACGAATACGATACCTCAAACTTGATTTGGGCGAGCCAGGCTTTGCCCAAACAAGAACGAGAACAAGTTTTCATCAATCTTTGGAAAAAAGCAGGTTATAAGGAACTGGACGAGCCTACTTTTATCATAATAGCAGGTATGTTGGAAAATAAAAATATCTATAATGCGATGCGGCCCATATTGGAACAAAACGAAAAAGCGGAAAAACATGTATCCCTCGCCCTAAATAATCTGGCACAAACGCAATCGGATGCTCTGACACAATTATTGGTAAAGCCTGTAAGATATTTGCTGCAAGGCAAAGAAAGTAAACAACAACATTTGGGCTTGGAAGCAGTAGGAAAATTAAAAATACACAGTTTAAGGGATGCCATTGTCCCCTTAATTAAAGAAGATATTTCCGAAGAGACCATGAAATTGGTAATGGGCGCACTTCAGGACCTACCGGTAGAAAATAAAGGGGTGTTTGCCCAAATAGCAAAAAACCAAATCTGGAGTCTTGAATTAAGGGCTACAGCGATACGGACCTTGGCGAATGCCGACCTGTCGGGCGCCGACAAAATCCTTAGTGATTGGATACCAAAACTTCAGGAGACCGACCAAAAAACAGTGGTCAAAATAGTTTCAAATTCAAAAGAAGGAGGGACGCTCTTAAAAGGCTTGTTGGGAAAGGGACTAATTACTTCGCAAGCGTTCGATATTTCAAGTGCTGAAAAAGTTTATCAATCGGATGAGGGTGATGTAAAAGGCAAAAAGCTTTTTGATGAAGTAAAGCAACGTATGGAAGGGGAAAAGAAGGCCTTTGAAGCTAAATTAGACAAGTTTATGGCAATTGCGGAGAAGGAAAGTGGAAACCCGTCCAACGGCGAGAAACTGTTTCAGGCCTGTCTCTTATGTCATCGCGTAGGAAGCAAAGGATATGATTTTGCCCCGGCCCTAGACGGTTCGGCCCTACGTGAGAATGAAGCACTGTTGACCGCAATATTAAATCCAGATGCTGCTATGGAAAGTAGCTATGCGATATATCGGGTCACCAAAAAAGACGGGAGCACCATTGAAGGCTATTTGGTCAAAAAGGATGAACGCGGTTCAACCATAGGCTTCATGGGTGGAAATACGCAGTTCGTACAAACGAGCAATATCAGTTCCCAAGGATTTCTTGGAGGGCGTTCCTTCATGCCCAAAGGACTTATAGACAATTATTCCGATGAACAGGTTTCAGACCTGGTCGCCTATATCAGAACTTTAAAGTAAAAAACAACGATTCATAATGTTGGATAAAAATATAATATTCTTTCTATCAGTTTTTTTGATTTGCTCCGAAGGATTATGGGCACAGGTAAAAATACCGCAGACTACCGATGTGTCATTTCAGAAGATCAGATTGTTGGACAAATATGTTTCGGAAGGCGCCTCTATCGGCGACATGAACATGGACGGTCATGTAGATATCGTAGCGGGTCCTATTTGGTGGAAAGGGCCTGATTTTAGAGAGTCTTACGCCTATGCACCCGTAAAGTACTATCCGATAACAGGACCGGGGCTCGAGGGATATGCCACAAATTTTTTTACTTTTCCCGACCATTTTGATGGGAACAAGTGGATGGATATACTTCGCATAGGATTGCCGGGCAACGATAGCCAATGGGTCAAGGACCCGGGTAAGAACAAGTTTGCCATCGGAGATTCGATACAGGAACCGTACCATTACAGCGCAATAAACAACGTATGCCATGAATCCCCGAATCTTGTCGATATTATTGGAGATGGAAAAAAGGAGCTTCTTGCCTTCAGCGAGGGTAGGCTGGTTATCGGAATCCCGACGTATAATAGCAAAGAAGGGTTTCGTACAGTGGCGATCAGCCCTAATGATCCTGAACGTTTCCCTGTCTATTCCCACGGACTTGGTGCAGGGGACATTAATGGCGATGGTCTGAACGATGTTTTTGAAAGAAGCGGCTGGTGGGAACAACCGGAGGATTGGGATGAATCTACACTCTGGGAGTATCATCAATATCCATTCTCGCCCGGAACAGGTGGCGCCCAGATGTTCGCCTTTGATATTGATGGCGATGGTGATAATGATGTGGTAACCTCTATGGATGGTCATGGGTATGGTCTTTCCTGGTTTGAACAGCTAATGGGTAAAGATGGTATTACCTTCAAAGAACATAAGGTAATGACCGATAAGGCAGAAGAAAATCCACACGGCGTAAATTTCAGTCAGCTACATGCAATGTCCAGTGCCGATATCGATAACGATGGTATTCCGGATATTGTAACGGGTAAATGTTATTATGCCCACAACGGTCGTGACCCTGGGGCTGAAGAACCTGCCGTATTATACTGGTTTAGGACAACTAGGCATCCCGAGGGTACGGTGGAGCTGGTCCCCTATAAAATAGATGATGATTCAGGTGTAGGAAGACAGATTTCTTCTGGTGACCTCAATAAAGATGGGAAAATAGATATTGTAACCGCGAACAAAAAAGGAGTTTTCGCTTTCATCCAAAAGTAATAAAAAGTAAAGTTCAACGATAAAAAGATAAATATGACACGACATTTTGGAATGTTCCAGTTCAAAGAAGGTATAACCGATGTACAAATAGAGGAGTGTTTTAGTACCATGAAGGGAATGATAGGGAAAATCCCCGGCTTTTTAGAAATGGAATACGGTCCGTATGATAGTACGGAGGGACTTAATGACGGCTATACGCACGGTTTCATAATGACATTTGAGAGTCCAGAAGCACGTGAAGCATATCTGCCGCACCCAATTCACGAAGACGTAAAAGACCTAGTAATCCCAAGGTTGGAACGGGTAGTAGTTTTCGATTTTAACGTATGATTTAAAGTATAATTGATGGTCATCAAAAATAAACATATTGTAATGCTCGGGTGTTTTGACACCAAGGGTGAGGACTTTACCTATCTCTACGAGTGCCTAAAAGGTTTTGGTGAAGAAGTACTCACCATTAATACCGGGGTCATGGAGACCAGTGTAGACTTTCCTATAGCTTATGGTAATAAAATGGTAGCCGAGCATACCGGTACGTCCTTAGCCACTATTCGCAAATCTAGCGACAGGGGAAAGGCGGTAGAGTTAATGGGTCAAGGAGCCGCAAAGGTCATTTCCGACCTTGTCGAAAATGATATGGTCAAGGGGATCATAGGAATGGGCGGCGGCGGCGGTACCTATATGGCACTTGCGGCCATGCAGGAAGCCCCCTTGGGTATCCCAAAATTGTGTTTGTCCACTATAGCCTCATGGGACCTCTCCAGATATATTGGGGCGAAGGATATTACGCTTATGTCATCGGTAGTGGATGTAGCGGGCCTGAACAGCATCAGTAGCTTGTTGATAAAACAAGCGGCCGCGGCCATCTGCGCTATGGCCAATGTAAGTATTGCGGCCTCCAAAACCAAGAAAAAAACAATAGCCATAAGTATGTTCGGCAACACCACAAAATGTGTCGACAAATGCAGCGAGTTGTTAAAGGAAAAAGGATTTGAAGTCCTAGTTTTCCATGCTACCGGTGTAGGTGGCGCCACAATGGAATCGTTGATTAGGGAAGGTGTTTTCGATGCCGTTCTCGACGTGACCACTACCGAACTGGCCGATGAGCTATGCGGTGGTGTATTGAGTGCCGGACCTGATAGACTGACCGCAGCTTCTAATATGGGAGTCCCCCAAGTAGTCGCGCCAGGCTGCCTGGATATGGTCAACTTCGGACATTTAGACACCTTACCTTCGGAGTTTAGCTCAAGACAATTGTATAGTTGGGCGCCCAATGTAACCTTGATGCGCACAAATATCGAAGAAAATATAGCTTTGGGGAAAATGGTTACGGATAAACTGAACGCTTCTAAAACAGCCGTAACTATTATACTGCCCAAAAAAGGAATTTCACAGATTGACAAGGAAGGTGATATATTCTATGACCCAGAGGTGGACAAGGCCTTGTTTGATAGCATCAAAAAAAATAGTAGAGACGGTATTCCTGTAGTTGAAGTTGACGCCCATATCAACGACGAGGCCTTTTCCAGGGCACTGGTAGAACAACTAATGAAGATCATTTAAAAATTTGGAAAGATTATAATAACCAATAAAACAAAAATACTATGTCAAACCCATGGACGGGAAAAGGAAATCCCTACACGAAACAAGAAGTCAGGGACCGATTGCAAGCCACATTATCACAAAAAAAAGCAATAATCGGTGCCGGTGCGGGTACTGGGATCAGTGCTAAGTTTATTGAAAAAGGAGGTGCGGACTTTTTGATCATCTACAATTCGGGTCGTTTCCGTATGGCGGGACATGGATCCACAGCTGGTTTGATGGCCTATGGTGATGCCAATGCGGTTGCGATGGAAGTTGGAGAGTTTGAAGTATTGCCTGTAGTGGAGGAAATTCCTGTATTTTGCGGTGTACACGGTTCCGACCCACGTAGGAGGATGTGGCATTTTTTGCAACAGGTAAAAGCTATGGGCTTCTCAGGGGTAAACAATTTTCCTACCCACTCCATAGTAGACGGTCAATTCAGGGACATACTTGAGGAGACCGGAATGGGCTTTCAAAAAGAAGTGGAAATGATCGGGCTGGCCTCAAAAATGGATTTGTACACCTGCGTTTATGTGGCTACTCCGGAGGAGGCCGTACAGATGGCGGAAGTGGGTGCAGATGCTATTTTAGCCCATGTTGGCACTACGATTGGGGGTTCTATCGGTGTAGTGAATGCAACTGTGGATATGGATTTCGCCATTAAACGAACACAGGAAATCATCGAGGCAGCGCGAAAGATCAACAAGGATATCATCTTCTTAGCACACGGCGGCCCCATCAATACCCCCGAGGATGTCAAGATTATACTTGAAAATACAGATGCTCAAGGTTTTGTAGGAGCTTCCTCTTTGGAGCGTATGGGTATAGAGCAATCCCTTACGGAGTTGACTCGAAAATTCAAATCGTTGACCTTATAATCCTACGAAAATCAAAAAGTCCCTGATAGCCATGAATATAAACGTTAAACTACTGTAATTATGGGCAACATTTCAACAACAAAGACTCAAGCCGATAAGATTTTATTTCTAGGATGTTTCATTGCCTTAGTGACTACTGCCTTTGGCTTTATAACAAGGGTGTTTCTAGTGGATACATGGAGTGTTGCCTTTAATTTAGATCCTGCCCAAGCAGGAAGACTTTTGGGCATAGGTATTTGGCCTTTCTTTGTTGCCATCATTTTTTTTAGTTTATTAATAGATCGAATCGGCTATAAGGTTGCCATGATCATTGCCTTTTCAGGACATATTCTTTGGGGCGTCATGGGATATTGGTCCTACTTGGAACTTCAAGCCGGAAATATCGAAACTGCCTATAATTTACTGTATTGGGGTAGTTTGATTTTTGCGCTTGGCAACGGGACTGTAGAGGCTTTTATTAATCCCGTAGTGGCCACCATGTTCAATAAGGACAAAACCAAATGGCTAAATATTTTGCACGCGGCATGGCCGGCAGGCTTGGTAATTGCTGGAATTATTTTTATTTCTATGGGGAACATGGCATGGTGGATCAAGCTGGTGATAACCGTTGTTCCGGCGCTATTATATTTTATCCTGCTCATAAATAGAGAATTTCCGCCGAACGAAAGAGTGGCCGCAGGGGTAACCTATAGGGAAATGCTGCAGGAATTCGGTATTGGAGGCGCTGCGCTAGTCTCATTTTTGGTGGTGTTGCAACTGAACGACTTTTTTCAGCCGGGTCCTGAAGATTATGTAATGAAATATGGCTTTATAGGCATTGGAATATTAATGGTGGTTATATTCGGCTGGTATGTCAAAACTATCGGCCGACCAATTTTACTGTTCCTATGTTTTATAATAATGCCTTTGGCAACTACAGAATTAGGTACAGATTCTTGGATTCAGTCCATAATGCAGGGCATAGCCAGTGAAAAGGGATTCGATGCCGGTTGGGTATTAGTGTACACCTCCCTAATAATGTTGGTACTGCGACTCTTTGCAGGGCCTATTTTACATAAGGTATCCCCTTTGATGCTATTGGTCATCAGCTGTATCTTAGCTATTTTAGGATTGTATACCCTATCTATATCCACAGGATGGTACATATTCTTGGCCGCAACCTTATATGGCCTCGGCAAAACTTTTTTCTGGCCTACCACATTGGGGGTCGTTGCGGAACAAACGCCAAGAGGTGGCGCATTGACTTTGAATGCCGTGAGTGGTATCGGTATGCTTACCGTAGGCATGTTGGGCGCACCCATAATTGGGGCCTTTCAATCGAACTCACAGATTGAAGAACTGCAGACTTCGCAAGAATTCATGCAAATGGCACCGGCCTCATTGCTTACCGATGGAAAGCTCGATTTACCTTTGGAGGATGAGACTATTTATTCCATCATAGATTATAGGACTATAAATGAAGGGGAGTTATACAAAAAATTAGAAATTTCAAATGACACAAAGGAAATCACTTCATTAGTAGCTGATTTAAAAAGCAAAGGCACCCAAAGCGCATTAGCTAAGGTCGTTGTATTTCCTGTTATTATGCTAATATGTTATTTGATACTTATTTTCTATTTCCGTTCTAAAGGAGGATATAGACCTGTAGAATTATAGAAAAATTTTATCTGAAAGGTAAGATAAAAATGTAAAGAGAAGTTGTTGAGTTAGTTTGTAAAAAGAGGGTTTTCATGTATTATGGAAATCCTCTTTTAAATGAATCCTATAACAAGACCTTCATAAACCTGAAATATTGTCAAAAAATAAAGCTATTTAAAACAATGAGCATAATAAATACAAACTATCCTTCAATCGAAGATTTGCGGAAAAAAGCAATGTCGAAAATTCCAAAATTCGCTTTCGAATATTTGGACGGCGGCTGTAACGAGGACGTAAACCTACACAAGAATACAAATGAAATACGTGATGTCGAACTGATGCCCTATTACCTTAGCGAGCATAAAGGTTCCGATATGCGGACTGAGCTGTTTGGGCACGTTTATGATGCTCCTTTTGGCATTGCTCCAGTTGGCCTGCAAGGGCTTATATGGCCTAATGCTCCGGAGATTTTAGCAAAGGCCGCCTTTGAGCATAATGTTCCTTTTATACTTAGTACCGTTACGACCAGTAGTATAGAAAGAATTGCCGAGATTACCGAGGGGCAAGCATGGTTTCAATTGTACCATCCCACGGAGAATAGGTTAAGGGACGATATCATCAAAAGAGCTTCTGCGGCAGAATGCCCCGTCTTGGTAATTCTTTGCGATGTTCCAACATTTGGTTTTCGACCTAGGGATATCAGAAATGGTTTGGCAATGCCTCCAAAAATGTCCTTAAAAAATATTATACAAGTACTAGGAAAACCTGAATGGGCTATGAATACCTTGATTCATGGTCAACCATATTTTGAAACTTTAAAACCCTACATGCCCAAAAAATTGGATATTAAACAATTAGGTAAGTTTATGGATCAAACTTTTTCCGGACGTTTGAACGAGGAAAAAATTAAGCCGATTCGTGATATGTGGAAGGGCAAATTGGTTCTTAAGGGTGTGTCAAATGAAGCCGATGCCCAAAAGGCTATTCGTTTAGGCTTGGATGGGATTATCGTTTCCAATCACGGAGGTAGACAGCTCGATGCCGGTGAGTCGACCATCAGACCTTTGACCAGAATCGCCAAGAAGTATGGGGATAAAATAACGGTTATGATGGATAGCGGCCTACGTTCAGGTCCCGATATCTCAAGAGCCCTGGCTTCAGGAGCGGCCTTCACATTCATGGGGCGCTCTTTTATGTACGGGGTTGCAGCATTAGGATCAAAGGGAGGTGGGCATACAATATCGCTACTAAAAACCGAACTCCAACAGGTCATGGAACAAATATGTTGCAAGGAAGTAAGAGATTTTCCATTTCATTTGATTGATAAGACGAGAATTAAAAAAATGAAGAAATCGAATCCTTTGGGAGAATGAAATATAAGTATTTAAAAGAGATTTTTTTGGAAAGCTAAATTCACGGTATATTTAAAACAATTAAAAAATTACACATTATGAACAAAGGAATTTTTATCGGCCTAGTATGGGTTTTGCTTTTCGCCAACATCGGGACTGCACAAAAAACGCCGACATTGACTTTGGAAGATATTTACAAAAACGACGCTTATGGTCAAAAAGGTTTTGGTCCCGTAAGGTGGATGAAAGACAGTCAGGGCTATTCCACCCTAGAAAAAAATGTAGAAGTAGGAGGAAAGGATATCGTTCGGTACGAGGCCAAATCAGGGAAAAAGAGCATTCTTGTCTCCGCCTCTAGTTTAGTACCTAAAGGTGAAAAAAGTCCGCTAACAATAGCTGACTATGTGTGGTCTGAGGATAATAACAAACTATTGGTTTTTACGAACACCCGAAAAGTATGGCGATACCATACCCGAGGTGATTATTGGGTGCTGGACCTAAAAACAAAGACCTTGGCCCAACTGGGAAAATCCTTGCCAGAAGCAACCTTAATGTTCGCTAAATTTTCTCCGGATGCCACCAGGGTGGCCTATGTCAGCGAACTCGATATTTATGTTGAAGATTTAAAAAAGCAAGAATTAAAGCAAATTACGACCGATGGCGGCGATAACATCATCAATGGTACATTTGACTGGGTGTACGAAGAAGAATTGAGTTGTCGCGATGGTTTTCGTTGGAGTCCCGATGGTGAGCACATCGCATACTGGCAATCAGACACCAAAGATGTAGGTACCTTTTACCACTAGCATCCGAAAGTCGGGATTTTAAAAAGCCCTCAGAATCACGTATTTTTGAGTTCTACCAAAAACTTTTCAAATATGGGACTCTTCAGGCGAAACAAAAATAACAATAAACCAGTC
>Ga0075108_10000919_pt1 | contig 15832 bp, 13 predicted proteins | sample AntAceMetag02UK1_FD_69797 | JGI IMG/M metagenome (GOLD analysis project Ga0075108, IMG submission 69797) | Saline lake microbial communities from Ace Lake, Antarctica - Antarctic Ace Lake Metagenome 02UK1 | ecosystem: Environmental > Aquatic > Non-marine Saline and Alkaline > Saline | place...
GTTCCGTACTTTATGTCTGGTAACCTAAAGATACAATAAAACCAAGGGTTTCCCTTGGTTTTCATGCTATATGTTGCTTCTCGGGAACCCATAAATACTGGGTGCGAAACTTGAGTTAATATCTTAGACTTAGCCTAGACCCCAAAAGAAGTCTAGATACCGAAAGAAGGTCAGCATGAAGCTTTGGGGTCTAGGTCGAAACCGTTTTAAGAAGAACATAAATACCATAGAACTGAAAAACCCATAACGACAACCAATGAAAGATATATGCAGTTTTCAAAAGAATTTAAGGAAGCACTATCGGAACTACCTTCTAAGGAAAAAGATAAGTTGATATTCCGCTTGTTGAAGAAAGACATAGGTTTGGCCAACAGACTTCTTTTTGAGCTTGTGGATACTAGGACCGTAGATGAGCGAAGGGAATTATTGGAAGAACGAGTCAGAAAACGGGTACAACTATTTTCTGAACGGTACTACAGCCCTGGTTATTTGATGATGGATCTTCGGGATTTGAGCGGAGAAATCAACGAACACGTAAGCATTACCAAAGATAAATTCGGGGAAGTAACCCTTAATTTATTGATGTTGAATACGGTATTGCAAAGAAACAATCCTAAAATAACCGCAGCTGGCTTACAAAAAAGTCAAAAGTTCACTATTTATAGTATCGCGAGGGCATTTAAACTGCTACTGCTGATTCATAAAATGCACGAAGATTATCAACTGGATTTTAAACCGCAGGTAAGGGAATTGGGCGAATTGATAGCGCAAAGCGATGAACTGATGAAAACGGCCATACATCATGGCCTTGATGTGAATTGGCTAACACGTTTTGAAATACCTGAAAATATCATTGAGATTCACAAAGACCGCAGGAATCGAGGCTATTTAAAGTAACCCGTATGAACCAAAAAATATACCAAATAGACGCGTTCACGGATACCATTTTTGGTGGTAACCCAGCGGCAGTCTGCATCTTATCAGAATGGTTATCAGATGGACTGATGCAGAAAATAGCAGCGGAAAACAATCTCGCGGAAACTGCCTTTGCCGTTCCCATTAAAGATAGCTATGAACTAAGATGGTTTACACCCGAACTGGAAGTCGATCTCTGCGGACACGCGACTTTGGCAACGTCATTTACGCTATTCAATCATTACGGACACAAACAAAATACTATTCGGTTTATTTCCCCTAGAAGTGGAGCGCTACTGGTTGTAAAAAATCCCGATGGAAGCATGACCATGGATTTTCCTACGGACGAAATCACTGCCATTGAACCGATTACAGCCCTAAACGAAGCCATTGGTTTAACTCCTATAAAAACCTTTAAAGGCAAGACGGATTACATGATGGTTTACGAAACCCAAGAACAGATTGCAGGCATACGCCCCAATTTTCATCTTCTGGACCAACTGGATTGCCGTGGCGTCATCGTAACGGCAAAAGGAACCGAGGTAGATTTCGTATCCCGCTTTTTTGCGCCCCAATGCGGTATTCCGGAAGATCCCGTTACAGGTTCCGCACATACTACGCTGGCTCCGTATTGGGCTTCGGAATTGGAAAAATCTAGTATGACCGCAAAACAACTATCGCAACGCGGTGGCGATTTAACTTGCGAGTATCTAGGCAAAAGGGTTAAGATATCTGGGAAGGCAGTTTGTTATTTGGTTGGGGAGATTTTCGTTTAGCATCCTAGAAAGTTTTCTACCACTATAACCAACTGTTTACTGTTTTACCATATCCATAATCTATTTGACGCAAAATATCATAGCATGAGTTACAAACGTGGCGCTGACACTAGCGGAAGAATTAACCAAAAAAAAAATTCCAAAAGGTCTTTGCGAACAGCCTTCAATAAGGTTATTCAAAGAACATTAGATACTGGCTATGAAGCAATCTTTTTGTAGGGAACATCATGGCTACGGATTGCCGCGTCGCAAGAAAGGGCTACGCAATACTGTTTATAAAATATAACTTTGAGTCTGATTTTTATTCATTTCACATTAGAAAACCAGCCTACCATCCAAGAAATCCCCGAGCACCGGCACCATAGATTCCTCCTATGTTGGAATGACTAAATTCAAATGTTATATCACTTACTCCTCCACCGACTTCAAGTTATCATCAGAATTTCGATCTATGAGTTTGTTGTAAGGGTCAATTCCTGCTTTTAGGGGTTGTTCGTCTGTAATAAAAGTAAAGGTATTGTCCCCGCTTGAGAGCCACTTTAGCTCAAAATAAAACGGGTTTTTTACCGTAACGCCATCTACATTGGTTTTGTCTTCCCCGAAAAGACCAACATCTACCAAATTCTTATTCACGTCTACCAACTTTTCCTTGCCGGTGTCGTCGTAATAAATTTTCTTGGAATTTACGGTAAAGGTGGTTTCCCATTTGCCATTATCCAAGGCTTTTGTCTTGGCGTCCATGACCCTATTTTCATAAAGAACAATTTCTTTAAATCCGTCATCGACTTTATATTTTAAGGAATCCGGCGTAACGGCATAGAGCGCATTATACAAATCTTCGGAACTGGCGTAGCGTCCTTTTTCAAAATACTTAAATTCCTGCAAGAAGTTTCTAAGTCCTTTATTTACTTGGTCTTCGCCCATAACATCCTGTAAATCGTACATGATCATGGAGCCCTTTTCATACCAAATATACTGACCGGTTTCTACATCCATCAGGGAGCGCTCGGGCTTAAAACTGAATTGTCTGCTTGATAAATAACTATCCAAAGACTCCTTTAAAAAATCCTTGATACCGTTTTCGCCATACTCTTGCTTCATGGTCATGAGCGATACATATTCCGCTAAAGTTTCGGAGATTATATTCGCCCCGGATGTCTTGCTTGGCGTAACGATATGTCCCCACCATTGGTGTGCTACTTCATGCGAGGTTACACGAAAAGCATAATTAAAGTCCTCCGCTTTTGTAAAATCGGCTACAAAGCCAAAATCCTCCGAATAGGGGATGGTCGTGGCAAATGACTGCGCAAAATTGGAGTGTGCCGGAAATTCTATAACCCTGATGACGGAATACGGATATTCCATGTAGTTTTTAGAGTTATAATCCAAGGAAATCTTAATCCCCTCAATAAAGTATTGTAGGTTGTTCTTATGCTTTGGCGAATGATAAATCTCAATAGTCACCTTTTTGCCGCTCGGGGCAGTCCATTCATCGGTTTCCATATCATAATCGGCGGACACAAAACTGAAGAAATAATCGGTTTTATCCTCCAATTTGTAGTTGTAGTAACTGCGCTCGCCTTCGTCCCACTTCTTGATCAAGGTGCCAGGTGCTATGGCTATTTGATCCTTGGCCGTACTTAAGGTCGCTTCAAAGGTCATATAATTAGCATCCTCGTTGAACAGGTTCTTTTTAAGCGCAACGCTATCAGTTCTTGGAGGGAATAGAAAATCCAGTTCTTCCAGGCCATATTTTTTACGCACGCCATTATCGGTAAGTACGCGATCGTAATGAAAGGAGGGGAATATCGCATCCCTAAAAAAGGTGCCGTTATTTAGGATTGCCGTTTCGGTATCCATGGCAAAACCGTGGGTGCGCACCTTTGTCTCGATCACTAAATCTGCGGTATCCTTGGGCTGAAGGGCTTCGGGCAGTTTATAGATAAACAATCGATATAAAGTATCGCTTAGGAAGGGCGTAATTTCTTTTCCGTTGTAGATAACCTTATCGATCTTGGTATCGGAAATAGGGAATTTAATTTCCATCAAAACGGTATCTATAGGTTGTTCCGACGGATTGACTACTTTAAAAATCCCTTGGGCATCTACTTTTCGTTCGGCTGGATATATATCGATATTGGCTTTTAGGTAGATTACCTGTATATGTGGTTTATCCATATACTTCCCATACGCCTTTTCGGCATCGGCCGACAGCTTATCACTATAGTCCCCATCCTCCAATTGATTCAGCACTTTTAAGTTATAAAAGCTGTAGGCCCCAACAGAGATAAAAGCAAAAACGAAGAACAAGATATAGGCTATCGTCTTCCCTGTTAACCGTTGTCTTGCTAATTTCAATCGCTCCTTTGCAGAGGAAAAGAACCCCCTGTTCCAGAATATTTTGCCAATGGCCGCCAAAATACAGGTAAACAGAATCCAATACAGGTTTAACCAAAACTCCCCATATAAGTAATGCCCAAACCCGTTCAGATCGCTCAAAAAACTACCTGGAACGCCTCCAAAAACCAACAAAGGATTAGTCGTCTTGAACGCCAATGTCATTACCAAGGGCACGCCAAGATAAATAGCTACGACTATGAAATGCCCCAAAAATTTATTATTGACCAGCACATGGATAAAAAAGGCCAGTAAGAGCGTAGCCACATAACTCGGGAATATTTTTGCGAAGTTATAGGTAAAATACATTCCTAGTTCATAGTTGAAATAACCATTGCCAGTTTGATACAATATACCCACCAGTATACCCAATAAGGTCAATACCACGGCCACGCCAACGAGCGCAATGATTTTGGAAAGATACAGAGTACTGTTGCTTACAGGCAGCGCATCATAGAACTCAAAAGTCTTGTTCTTGCGAGTTCTGTGTACCGCCTCACCGGCATAAATAATAAGAATAATAATTGAAAAGAGTGAAATCCCGCCCGCAATCTGCACCACCATATACCGCGTTAACGGTAAGGATGGCGTACCATAGATTTGATTGGATTGATAGGCCACAAAGCCGGCAATTAAAATACCGATGACGATCAAGACCAAAAAGACCGATTCCTTTACAATGGATAAAAATTCGATCTTACTTAAGGACCAAAGGTTTTCGCGTTGTGCCTTTTTGGAAAATGACTGTACAATGGTCGTTAAACCGTTAGGTTCAAACACTTCGTTGTCCTCCTTGGTATTTTTCTTCTTTTTGGACACCAAAAACCCCTTGTAAGAGAACTTGAAAAAAGTAAACAAGAAAATAGCGATACCAATACCCAACCATAATAACCTATTGATCAAAAACTTACCGGTAAGTGACAGTTGCATGGTATTCAGCTCGTTAATACTTGAATATTTGGTCAAATATCCGTGGGCATTTTCTCCAAAAGGGTCTACGTAGATACTCAACCATTCCGTATCCAATTTAGAAACCAACTGGCCCGAAACAATCGTCGCCAATAAAATAACGATACCGCCCAAATAAAGGATAGGCATCCGCTTAAAAAAGGTCATCAAACTAAAAAAGAGACTCCCTATAAAAAAGGAATTGAAGGTAAGTAGGTAGACAAAGGGCAAAAAATAGGACCAGAAATTAAAATCGGTATACGTTCCATAATCCGGCCGATCCAAAAAGCCTCCTATTTGAAAGCCGATGATGGCGCCCAGCACAGCGGCAAGGTTCATAAACGTTACTATCGTAAAACTCCCAAAAAACCGACCAAGGATATAGTTCTTTTCCGAAACTGGAAAGGTAAAGTAGGTCTGCGCCGTGCCGTGTTCCTCGTCCCTGAATACGGGAACGCCCATAACCGCAGCATAAAAGAACAAGGACAGAACGCTCATACCGCCCAAAATCCCAACAATGGCATTGGGACTATTGGTAAACTGCGCGGTAACCGACTTCTCAAATACCGCCAATAACAGCGGAATAAGGAGCATTAAAAAAATGTAGATATAGGTCGCCGGCCTTCGCAACCGGTACTTGATCTCAAACAGAAATAATTCTTTCATGATTATACGGTTTGAGGTTGGTTAATGCTGTAGAAATAGAAATCTTCCAAATCGTTGTTTACCGGCTCAAAACCTTCGCCCGGATGGGTGTCGCTATATACATTTACATTAAAATTGCCGCTTCTAAGATAGGTGGACAATACCGTGTATTCCGATTGGTATTTTTCCGTCTCTTCCTTACTGATGTTTTTGCGATACACCTTACCGTTCAAGGTATTGGACAGTTCCTGCGGATGCCCTTGCACCACTACACTACCTTCGTTGAACACCGCCATATTGGTGCAAAGGTTCACCACATCGTCCACGATATGTGTAGAAAGGATGACCACGGCATCCTCGCCAAGTTCACTCAATAGGTTATGAAAGCGGTTGCGCTCCAAGGGATCTAAACCAGCGGTTGGTTCATCTACGATAATCAATTTCGGGTTTCCGATCAAGGCCTGCGCAATTCCAAAACGTTGCCGCATACCGCCCGAGTAATCACCTAGATTTCGTTTTCTGAATTTATAGAGATTGACCTTATTAAGCAGATCCGATACATAGGATGCACGGTCGCCCTTGCTTTGTATACCTTTTATCTTGGCAATGTGGTTCAACATCATTTCCGCGGATACTTTTGGGTACACCCCAAAATCCTGTGGCAAATACCCCAATACCTTACGAAGTTCGTCCGGAGCGGCAAAAACATCGATGCCGTCAAAAACAATGCTGCCGCTGTCCGCGTTCTGCAAAGTAGCAATGGTACGCATGAGCGTAGATTTTCCGGCGCCGTTGGGCCCCAAAAGGCCGAACATTCCTTTTCCTATTTCAAGGTTAACGTTGTTCAATGCCTGTGTTCCGTTGGGGTAGGTCTTATTTAATTCTGTAATGGAGAGCATAATTATAGTGTTTGGTGGTTATCGAATTTTCAAGTATTGGTAGGCAAGATATTGATTTTGTTACAGTTTGTGAACCTTGATTTTCGCATAAGTTATAAACCCTGCATTACGGAATAGTAAACCTTACCTTATATTTGTACTCGCATATGCTAATAGCTAAGCAATAATCTAAACTCAACCCATGTATCCACTCATAAGAAACAGAAGACTACGACAATCAGACGCCATACGCCACTTGGTGCGCGAGACGATACTTACCCCAAGTGATTTCTTGGTGCCGCTTTTTGTGGTAGAGGGAAAGGGCGTAAAAGATGAAATTGCCTCCATGCCCAATTACTATCGGTTAAGTTTGGACAATCTTGAAAAAGAGGTCAAGGAACTTTGGAACATGGGTCTTTGCGCCGTACTCCTTTTTGTTAAGGTTCCGGATAATTTAAAGGACAACAAAGGGTCGGAGGCCGTAAACGAAAACGGTTTAATGCAACTGGCCATCAAAACTGTCAAAAATGCCTGTCCGGAGATGTTGGTCATGACCGATGTGGCCATGGACCCCTACTCTTCTTGCGGCCATGACGGTATTGTCGCGAACGGACAGATATTGAACGACGAAACTGTGGAAGTCCTTGCCGAAATGAGCGTATCCCACGCTAAGGCCGGTGCCGATTTTGTAGCCCCCAGCGATATGATGGACGGCCGTATTCTAAGTATCCGGGAAGCGTTGGAAGACGAAGGGTATACCAATACGGGCATTATGAGCTATAGTGCAAAATATGCCAGCGCCTTTTACGGGCCTTTCAGGGATGCTTTGGATTCCGCTCCCGTGAACATGAAAAATGTGCCGAAGGATAAAAAGACCTATCAGATGGATTCTGCCAATAGATTTGAAGCCATTCGCGAAACCCAGCAAGATATAGATGAAGGTGCGGATATAGTTATGATAAAGCCGGGCCTTTGTTATTTGGATATTGTACGTGAAATAAAGAACGAAGTAGATGTGCCTGTTGCCGTGTACCAAGTTTCTGGCGAATATGCCATGCTAAAGGCAGCCGCGGAAAGAGGTTGGTTGGACCACGATGCGGTAATGATGGAACAATTGATTTCCATTAAGCGCGCAGGTGCCAATATCATCGCCAGTTATTTTGCCAAGGATGCCGTTAAATTGATGGGTTAGTTGATTAGGTTTTAACTAATTCAAAAGAATAGGTCGCACCCTGAGCGAAGCAGAAGGGTGCCAAGGATGACCTTAAATCGATGTAAGCCCCCTAGTCCCCGAAGGGAGAATTTATGGGACAAAAAACTACGGACTGAAAAGTTGAAAACTATATAAACAATTAATTGTAGTTTTAAAATGATATTGTTTTGCAGTTGATTTTAAATAGCTTAATTCGTAGTAACTCGACTAGCTTTCATGTAACCAATCTTTTGTATGCCAACTAGCTTGCAGACTCAATTAGTTATGTCTAAATGAATACCCCGCATTAATGAAAACAACCATTTTTCTTTTCCTTTCTTTGATATTGTCGTCGTTGAATGCCCAAGTGGATATTCCAGCACCCGCTAGCCTTCAATTGGACACTACAACGGATGGCGCCCTGCTTTCGGAGGTGGATTTACTTGGGGTAAACTTCCAAGTAGATTCTATTATAACAAATGGTATAAAAAATGAAGCTTTTCCGGGAGCCCAGGTACTAGTGTCGCAAAATGGCAAGGTCATCTTTCACAAGGCCTACGGTTTCCATACCTATGACAACGTTGAAGCCGTTGCTTTGGATGACATCTACGACCTGGCCTCGGTCACTAAAATTTTAGGGCCATTGCCTGCCATTATGAAATTAGTGGAGGAAGGTAAACTGGATTTGGACATGCCTTTTAGCAACTACTGGAAATCATGGGAACATGTAAAAGATAAAAAAGACATTACGTTACGCGAAATTTTAGCGCATCAAGCAGGATTGGAGCCCTATATCATTTTTCTGAACACGGTAATTAAGAAGAACGGTGGAGTTAAAAAGCGTTTTATTAAACCGAATAAAAAGAAACGCTTTGAAAATGAAGCCTATGAGGGTATTTATGTAAAAAATAGGTTGAATAGAAAAATGTATCGGATGATGAAACTATCCAAGGTATCCGAAGAAAAAAAGTATGTATATTCGGGACTTACCTTCCTTATTTTCCCGGAACTGATAACACAATTGACTGGCCAACACTACGAAACCTATTTGACCGAAACCTTTTTTAAACCAATCGGTTCAAAAACTTTGGCATTCCTTCCAACGTCCAAAAAATTTCCCAACAAGATCGTGCCCACCGAGGTAGATACGCTCTTTAGGCACTCCTTGACACAAGGTTGGGTACACGATGAAAATGCCTCTTTGTTGGGTGGCATATCAGGCAATGCAGGCCTATTCGCCTCTGCTCATGACCTAGACAAAATAATGCAGTTATTTATGCAATACGGAACTGTAGACGGAAAGCGATTGATATCCGAAGAAGTCGTAAAAGAATTTATAAAAGTACAATATCCGGAAAATGATAATAGAAGAGGACTGGGTTTCGACAAACCTTTGCTCAACAATAGTGAGTTAGCTTTAGGGGAAGCTTATCCCGCTCCCGAAGTAAGCGCAGATAGTTTTGGCCATAGCGGATTTACCGGCACTTTTGTTTGGGCAGACCCAGAAAACCAATTGGTATATGTCTTTCTTTCCAATAGGGTCTATCCTACAAGGGAGAACCGAAATTTGTACGAATTAAACATTCGCTCAGCCGTGCAACAGGTATTTTATCAAGCGCTGAAAAAGTAACTTAAAATCGTATTTGCACCGTAGCATTTAAAATCTATGTGGTGTAACGCTTTTTAATTGGTATCTTAGAGGCTCAAATTCAATTCATGGGATTACTAGTTTTTTACGCTGTTGTTTCAGTCTTTTTTTCTTTTCTGTGTTCCATATTAGAGGCTGTTCTACTCAGCATAACCCAGACATTTATCAACGTTAAAAAACGGGAAGGCAAGGCCTATGCGGATACCTTGGAGACGCTTAAAAAGGATGTTGACAAGCCACTTATAGCCATTCTTACCTTAAACACCGTTGCCCATACCGTGGGCGCGATTCTTGTAGGTGTGCAGGCAAAGGTGGCCTATATGGAACTTTACGGCACTACCCAACGAACGCTTTTTGGAATTAAATTTTCCGAAGATTTGATGGTAGGACTAGTTTCTACCCTAATGACCATTTTAATTTTAGTGGCTTCGGAAATCATCCCAAAAACAATTGGGGCTACTTATTGGCGACAATTGGCCAATTTTACGGCAAAATCCCTAAAAGTAATGGTGCTGGTGTTGAAATATACCGGACTACTCTGGATATTACAATTATTCACAAAATTGGTGGGCGGTAAAGGCCACCACGGGAGCGTATTCAGCAGGGAGGACTTTACAGTTATGACCGATATGGCCCATGCAGATGGTGTTTTTGAAAAATCGGAATCTACCATCATCAAAAACCTATTGCGTTTTGACCAAGTGTTGGTAAAGGATGTAATGACCCCAAGGGCAGTAGTTAAAATTGCCTCCGACACCACTCCTATTCATACTTTTTTTGAAGAAAACCCAAAACTGCGTTTCTCCAGAATACCTATTTTCCATGAAAAGGTAGACGATATCACAGGGTTTGTCCTCAAGGATAATGTGTACGAGGAAATCATCAATAAAAACGGCCATTTGCCTTTATCCGAAATACGCAGGGATATTTTAATTACCCGCCGAAACACGCCGATTCCCCAACTTTTTGACACCTTCATTGCCAAACGCGAACATATTGCCTTGGTGGTGGACGAATACGGTTCCGTGGCCGGTTTGGTCACTATGGAGGATGTTATCGAGACTTTGTTGGGTCTTGAAATTATGGACGAAAGCGATAACGTTGCCGATCTTCAGGTTTTGGCACGTAAAAACTGGGAAAACAGGGCCGAACGAGCGGGCGTTATAGGCAAGAGTTTAGATACGCGGAAAGAAGAGTAAATTCAACACCCCATGGAAGAAGCCTTTATAAAAACGCCCTTAGGAATCGCAAAAGTAGAGGGAACTGTTTCCGGCCTCCATTCCGTAACGGTTCTAAATAGTGATGAACCCATAACGCAGATCATACCCGAAATTTTGGAAGACGCCGTATACCAGCTCAACGAATATTTTGAGGGTAAACGAACTCGCTTTGATTTGGATTTAAATCCTAAGGGAACCGAGTTTCAGCAAAGGGTTTGGAAGGGACTGTTGGAAATTCCCTTCGGCAAAACCGTTTCCTACCTGGAAATCTCAAAGACCATTGGTGATGTAAAGGCTATCCGTGCGGTTGCCGCGGCCAATGGCAAGAATCCCTTATGGATTATCGTGCCGTGCCATAGGGTTATTGGAAGTGACGGTTCGCTTACCGGTTATGCGGGCGGATTATCCCGTAAAAAATGGCTTTTAGAGCATGAAAGTCCCGTGAAACAGCAATCCCTTTTTTGATGTTTACAAACCGGTTGGTCTGTAATACCTGTTTTACATCAAACCAACCGACCAAAAACTGCTGTTTGCCGATAGTTTTCTTTCCCTGAACAAGATAGTGGGGAATACCCTATTTCTACAAGATAATAAAAACAGACTCTGGGGTCGGTTTGCCTTTTTTGACGAAGCAAACTTGCTTTCGATCCGAATTCAAAAAAAGGTCGTTTTCTAGGCTTCTCATTTTACAAAATAAGTAGACACAAAGGGCAGATGAATGTTATTTAACAGGCTACCCTCAGGGGAAAGAACCATAACGCCTCCTTCCAAAATAGGGCTATCCTTAAAAATTCCATAGGACACCAAAAACACATCTTCTGTAGCACCATACTGCTGCCAGACTACATATATGTTAATTCCTTCAGCGGCTTCAATTTGGTTGATAGTGCCTAAAAGGTCTAGAATCCTATTTTCTCCCGTTTCCAAATCAAGTACGGCCGGTACGGTTTCCAAATCAAAAGGTTGGGAGTATTCATATTCGTAATAGAGCGTTCCATCTTTAAGATGCCCATTAAAAGGCCCTGCAGGAAAACGTTGGTTCAGTTCAAAATCTAGCTCTTCAAAAACCGTTAAGTTGCCAATATCCCTTCTTTCAAAGCCAACGGTTGACCCATCGGTAAATTTAAAAACGTCGAGATCGCCATTATCATCTATCAATATGCTAGGGGAACTACTACCGTAATCAATGGTCTGTAATAAGGCATAAGTATCCGTATCATAAACACTGATTTTGTAATTCGATGCACTATTTTGATAGGTAATAAAGAGTTTTCCGTCGTGATATAGCGGTTGGTACAACTGCTCTATGTTAAACTCCAAGGAAAGGTCTGATCCTTGAAAATCGTTCAACCCAATATTCTGAATGGCCAAATTGGTGCTACCCTGCGGAGTATAGTAACCAAAAAACACGGATTCCTCATTATTGATGCCCCAAACAACAGAACGTGCCGAGGTATTCGTGTAAAAATCGATATACTGTGCAACGGCTCCGCTAGTAAAATCCTTCTGCACCAAAGAGAATTTGCCCTGACTAAAGCTGTAAAAGGAGCGGGTTTTTCCTAATTGCCTCAAGGTAAGGTGTTGCGAGCCTAGCCCGAGTTCGGTAGATAAATTAATCGTTTCCCCGGCATTCGATGTGCCGTCATAATTGTATTGGTAGATGGCTTGGCCGTCCACGCCAACGGCCTGAAAAGTGATATTTTCTTTTTTTTGTCTTCTTGCGTCTCGGTATACTTGGAACAGGAACAATATTCCGGTTATAGCTCTCGTACTTAAGGGAATTAAGACAGGCGATTGCTATAGCATTAGAGCCACAAAATAGGCATAATTATAAGCAACACAGTTCATAGCAAAACCAAGTCTGGACGGAAAGATAGCATTTTTTGGCCGCTTGGCTTCTTGCTATGTCAAATTATTGTTTTACTTTAAGTACCAGAATTGAAGCCTATGCTCTATAAAATCAATCTGGAACATATCCTATTCCTAGATATTGAAACGGTACCCGAACATGCCGATTTTAATACACTAGAAACTGATAAAAAAGAGCTTTGGGCACAAAAATCGAGTTACCACCGCAAAGACGAGCGTACTCCCGAAGAATTTTACGCCCGTGCAGGTATTTGGGCAGAATTCGGGAAAATCATATGTATATCAGTGGGTTATTTTAAGCTCCAAGGCGATACAAAAACATTTCGGGTCACTACTTTTAAGGGCGATGAACCACAACTACTGTAACAGTTCAAGGCCCTATTGGAAGAACATTTTGGATTTGCAAAACATATGCTCTGCGCCCATAATGGGAAGGAATTCGATTTTCCCTATATCGCAAGACGCATGATTATCAACGGTATTACCCTTCCTAATCATTTAGACCTTTTTGGAAAGAAACCATGGGAGGTAAACCACTTGGACACCATGGAGCTTTGGAAATTTGGCGATTATAAAAATTACACTTCGTTAAAACTATTGGCCAATGTGCTCGGTATTCCGTCGCCCAAAGAGGATATAGATGGCAGCATGGTACGTGATGTGTTTTATAAAGAGAGAGACCTAGACCGTATTGCACGCTATTGCGAACTTGACGTTATTACTACGGCGCAAATTTTTTTACGCCTGCGAAACGAAGCCATATTAAAGAAAACCGAGATTATAAGAGTATAGTGAGCAACGGGGAGAAAGGTGTAACCCTATGGTCTTTTGAAACCTTTAAATTACCTTAGCTACTAAATCCTTGAACATAAGCTTGAAAAACTAAATTCCAATTCCCATGAAAATAAGCATCAAATTACTACGTTTTGCCATATGTATGGCAGGGCCTCTTTTATTAACGGCTCAGAACACCTCAGAAGCAAAACCTATTTTTAAGGACGGCGAGTCGCAAATTGTACCAGCTTTTGAAGATGAAAGTAAATGGCTACGGCACGATCTGTGGGTAGAGACCGAATTTGATAGTGATGCCGATGGAAAACCGGACCGTATGCACGTCAGCGTTACCCGACCAGAACAAACCGATACCGAAAAATTGAAACTGCCCATAATCTATGCAACCAGTCCTTATTTCGCTGGGGTAGCGGCTTTTGAAGAAGGACTCTTTTGGAACGTAAAACACGAATTGGGTGCTACTACGGAAGACCGTGTGCATGTTGCAGTCAACCGAACAGGGGAGCGACCGATAATTTCCAATTCCGAAATCAACAAATGGGTGCCGCGGGGCTATATTGTAGTGCATTCCTCTTCTCCCGGCACCGGGCTTTCCCAAGGTTCACCTACGGTGGGCGGAGATAACGAATCACTTGCCCCAAAGGCCGTGATAGAATGGCTATGCGGCCGTGCAAAAGGATTTACAGAGCCAAATGGCGGCGAAAAAGTAACTGCCTTCTGGTCTACCGGAAAAGTGGGTATGACGGGTACGTCCTATAACGGAACGCTTCCCCTAGCGGCGGCGACTACGGGAGTGAAAGGCTTGGAAGCCATTATTCCTATTGCACCCAACACTTCCTACTATCATTATTACCGCTCCAACGGACTTGTACGTTCTCCAGAAGGATACTTGGGAGAAGATATAGATGTGCTCTACGATTTTATACATAGTGGCGATGAAGCCAAGCGTGCGGGCAATAATGCACGGGTACGGGACACCGAAATGAAAAACGGAATGGACCGCATCACGGGAGATTATAACGATTTCTGGGCTGGAAGGGATTACCTCAACGATATGGCACCCATGAAAGCGGCCCTTTTAATGGCGCACGGGTTCAACGATTGGAACGTAATGCCTGAGCATAGCTATAGAATCTACAAAGCCGCGAAAGAAAAGGGAATTCCCAGTCAGATCTACTACCACCAAGACGGGCATGGCGGGCCGCCACCAATGAAACTTATGAACCGTTGGTTTACGCATTACCTGCATGGAATTGATAATGGGGTGGAAAAGGATGCCAAAGCTTGGATCGTGCGAGAAAACGACACCCAAGAAAATCCGACAGCTTATGCAGAATATCCAAATCCGGGGGCAAAGGACATAACCATGTATCTAGGTGCCGGTGCCCCGGAACGCGGACAGTTGCTCTTAAATAAAACTGCGACCAAAGCAAAAGAAACTTTAGTAGATAACTACTCCTTTTCGGGCGCTGCTTTAGCACAAGCGGAAATAACCGATCATCGCTTGCTTTACCTTACTCCCGAGCTGGCTAATGACGTTCATATTTCGGGAACAGCAAGAGTAAGTATTAGTCTAGCAAGCAATAAACCGGCCGCAAATCTTTCGATATGGTTGGTGTCACTTCCTTGGAACGACAGCAAAAATGCCAAAATAACGGACAATATCATTACAAGAGGTTGGGCAGACCCGCAAAACTATAAGTCGCTTACGGAAAGTGAAGCACTTGTACCGGGTAAGTTTCATACGGTTTCTTTCGATTTAATGCCGGACGATCAAATCATCCAAAAAGGACAACAGATAGGATTGCTCATCTTTTCAAGTGATCGGGAATTTACGCTATGGCCAGAACCTGGCACGGAACTGACCATAGATTTGGACAATTCGAGTCTAACGCTTCCGGTGGTGGGTGGGAAAATGACCTTTTGATCATCAAACTCAAGCCAAAGGCGGAATGGTATTATATAAGACGGGATTACTTCTGATATCAAATACATTTAGGCGGTTGTCTAACTTGCAAAGTCCAGCCCTTGGTGCCTGTTCTACTTGTTGTTGTCAATAGATATCCATTTAAAAACCCTAATTACAGGGTATGCCCTTGGAGTTCATGATTAACATTTTTTGTTTGATAGCTAAACAAACAACTATGGTCTTAGCACCATTTCCTTAATTTTTATCGCTTTCTCAAAATGATATAGCTTGTGCTCAAAAATCCACCATTGGGCTACTTCCATGAGTAGTTTTGGGTTGTCATTTTTGTTTTTGAAGAAGGCATAAAAAGACAGACCTACATTGTTCCCTTTTGATACTATTTTACTATCGCAAACGGCAATTATCTTGGCTCGTATTTGTTCATCCATGGTGGTACTTTATCTTTTAGAATTTAAGGGTACTCCCTTAGGTTTAGCATCTAAATTGTCAATCGCAATAAAGATACTTAGATTCAACTAATAAACGCAACAGCTTGCTGTTGTAAAAAAGCCGGAACCCTAGTTTTGGCCCTAGGGCCAAAACTAGGGTTCCGGCGGCGAAAAAAACTTCATACTTTTGGGTC
>Ga0075108_10000921_pt1 | contig 15790 bp, 19 predicted proteins | sample AntAceMetag02UK1_FD_69797 | JGI IMG/M metagenome (GOLD analysis project Ga0075108, IMG submission 69797) | Saline lake microbial communities from Ace Lake, Antarctica - Antarctic Ace Lake Metagenome 02UK1 | ecosystem: Environmental > Aquatic > Non-marine Saline and Alkaline > Saline | place...
AAAAACGACAGAATAAAAAAAATATCTACAAGCCAGAAGTCATTGAGAACAGAGGGTGTGCTCTTGAGTATGTTGTATTTTTTTTACCCATTCCGATTCCTTCACAATAGATGGTGGTACCGAATGATTCTGGTTCTAACCATTCCAATATCTATAATTATCCCGTTGTATATTGTATATAATTTGAGTTATCAGGAGGATAGAGAACCACGAGATAGAATCGAGACCTCTGTTCTTGTGCGGGAAAATGAAATATTGAAAGAGTATGTTATATGTTCAGATACAAAAGATCTGTATCCTTGTGGGGCAACCTCGATTGTCGCATCTCTAAATAGATTAGATTGGGCAAATAGTGAGGTGATTGATGGTGAAGATTCAACCTTTGCAGATTATGTTCTTGATTACTATTTGATTGAAACGAGTAAAAGAGGGGTTGAGTGGTCTCCTGAAGAGAGTATTTACCCTGTTCTCATTGTTGAAGCTGAGGGAGTTGAGTACTATGACCCAAAATACGATCACAGCCTCAACAGAAGTATTATCTCTGCGGTAGAGGATCTGGGTGTTCTCGAGATAATGCCCGCTGTTATACAAAAGCCTTCATCTAGCGCTGTAATCATGTATCGGATTACTCAAGCTGGCTATTTACTCCTCTTTCTACTCCTTCCCTTCGTCACTTTTGGGATAATAGTTTGTTTTGTGTATAGGGTTGTGTATTCTGTTTTAAACTTTATTATTACTGGTCGGACGAAGATAGGTGATTAGTCTGAGGGAAGTGGAAGAAGACTCGCAGACGGCAAATGGCACTCCCCATCACTGGCATATCTTTAATGTCATCTGTAGGAAGAAGTAAGATTTAGGTTCGAGCTTTGCATGAAATGACCTAAAAAATAACGAAGTATATTTTTGGAAATACTCTAGTGGTGCAGAATAGTCGCTTTCGCTCGTTTCTTCACGTAATAGCGCCAAGTACTCGGAGCCTTTTTCTCTATCCTCGATTAAGTCTCAACCTTGATATGTTTGACATACATACTTATTATTGCTTTAATTGTTTTTGATGAAAAAAGTACAATTTGAAATTAAAATTGACGAGAAATTATCACTGGTCCTACCTGATCCGATTTGTGCAAATGAAATATTTGCCCTTATTGATAAGGATAGAGAGCACTTGAAACCTTGGTTACCTTGGGTGGATTCTACTGTCACAGCAAATGACACCTACAAAAATCTATGCGAAAGAATTGAAAAGTTTCGTAACACGGAGCAGGCTTCTTTTTATGGAACTCTGAATGGAGAATTTGCAGCATCAGTCGGATTCATAAGCCTGAAAGATGGTGAAGGAGAAATAGGCTACTGGCTACTTTCACAGTATTGTGGCAAAGGTCTTATGACTCGTTTTGTGGAAGCCTGTATTAAATACGGTTTTGACAAGCTTAATCTTGATAGGATCGTAATCAAATGCGATGAAAAAAATATTAAGAGTGGAGCAATTCCTAAAAGACTTGGATTCACTCAAGTTGAAAAACCTGAGGGGAAGAGTATTAGAAACGGAAGTGAACCTAATATGATAGTTTTTACACGTAACAGAAGTAGTTGAGATACATAACTCAAGGAGCCTCAGTCCAAGAACCCCTTTGCTTGCATGGGGGTTCTTTTTAGTTCTGAAGTTTAAACCTCAAAAATATTTGAAAGACGCCGTTTTCATCAACTTCTCTTTTTTCTACATTCGAATCACTGCGCTGAGAATAATATCTGAATCGACGTCTCTTTTTTGGTACCAGAATTGAAGGGTACTAGATTACTGAAGGATACACCATTACTATGAGAATCTTTTCGTCAATAACTCTCGTGTGCTGTAGACAGGTTGTAGGTATTGCGTGAAATGAGATAAGTAACTTTTTTCTTAAATTTCTAATTCTTTATACATTTGACCACAGTTCTGCATTGAGTAAACTACCCCGTAGATGACATCCACAGTTGGGTGTCAGCCTGTACTTTGATAGAGGTACACAAACAAAAAAACCAAAATAAAATGAAACTAACTCAATGCATTGCATTAACTACGGTCCTCTTGTCCAGCGCGGCAAGATCAGATCTGACTCCATCTAATCTTAAGTCACAAATTAGTGACGGCGAAAGAGATGCAGGCTCGTATACGTACGAGTGGAGGTTCCTTAATCTCAGACATGTGCCACAAGAAACGGACTACCACTGTGGAGCGGCGAATACCTCGTCACTTCTCCATTGGGAACTGTTAAAAGAGACGGGGACTCATCAGCTGTATACTACCAAATCCTTGTACTCTTACATGAATACCGTAGGGGCAAAAGATTCTGGACTTACAGCGGATGAACTTAAGGATGGTATTCGAAAGATATTCGGTTACATCAGTCGTATGAAGACTGGTGTAAATCTCCAGCTTGGGCTTAAGGAGGTGAAAGAGTACTCAATCCGTAATGCCTACGACAGTGTCCTTGAGACCTTGCGAGACACCGCTTCTCCGGTGATCGTGTATGGAAACGTTGATTACGTTGACGGCGAAGGTCCAGACGGAGCTGATTATGGCGCTGCCGGAGGTCATTACTTTATGATCAATTCTGTTATGAAGCTTGTCGCGGATAAAGGAGTAACATTCCGGCATAATCAGAAGGGTTATGCTCATCTTGTCAGGGTGATGAATCCAATTGCCCACTCAGATTACTACCGTAATCATGATGATATGATTCGTCCGAGCTCCAATTTGTGGCACTACGATGATAGTATCACTAAGCAATGGCGCAAGAGTGGATCGCCCTGGCCTTTCGGCGATAGGCACATGTACCTTGCAAATGAGGTGAAGTAAATTACGCATCTCAAAAAATAAAATGGGCTATCAACTACTCACGTTGATAGCCCATCTTTACACCCAAACAAAATCAAATATACTAAACACAATGAAAAATAAACTACAGAAAAAACACGCACTCCCAATCCTTGCTTTGCTGGTATTATTAGGTGCACTCCTCGTCTCTTTTGACAAAGTGGGTAACAATAATACTGTTCTGGATCTAGGAGAGAAAAGTGCTGATAGTAGTACGTCCTTATTCTCGTTGCTCGGGTCAGATAGATCTGAACGGACTCGATTAACCGATGGGGAAAAAGTTATCGACATGGGTACGGATGATTTCATCCATAATGTACTTTCTGTTGCTGCACCTACAGATAACATTGAACTTGCTGGAGAAATTCGTATGAAGCATCTTTGGGATTTTCAGAATACTGTTGGTGTGGTTAAATACTACCGAGAAATAGACACAGGAGAGATCCTGGCATCGACTAATCTCGAGCAAGATTTATTAGCACCATCTGGACTAACCATGGTATCTACTGGATTTTTTGCCACAGGTGACGAGTATGGTGCTTATCCTCTTCGAAACGAGTTTCCTCCGATCACTCCTGCTATGGCATTTGAAATGGCACAGAAGAAGTTTGAAGGTGTGTCTAACCTGACGTATGTCGATCCTGATCTTTACTACATTAAAATCGGAGGTCCTTCGTATCTTATCTACGGTGACAAGATGAATGTGGTTGTGACTGCTGTGGACGGACAGATTGTATCTGAGCAAGGACTGAAGAGACAAATCGAAGGTCTGTACGGTACACCCGAATAGGTTGAGTCTTCTCCTAAGATCAACCTTGCATACCCCGCAAACAATTACTGTTTGCGGGGTATTTTTTTGTAAATATTCTTATAGCGTAGGGGAAACCTTCAAACGAAAGTCTTTCTTCTGCTCTCGACTAGAGTTTGAGTCTTGGTACACTGAGTGGATGTTAAAAATAACAGTCCTGATCCTTATTATCGTAATTATCTATCGTATATTAAATTCGGCTCTTAGGAAATCAAACTCTAAAATAGTTAGCAAAGGTTCCTTGATGAAAATTTATGCAAATTCCGAAGTCTTTATATGTATTGGTGTTGAACGTGTGATTGCAGAAGAAATTCAGATATATGGAGAAAAAATGAAATCCGAATTAGAATCAGGGGATCGTCTGGATGTGCTAGGAAATGAGGTTATCATCAAAGACGTATACAGTGATGAGGTGGTCGTAGATCAGCCGAGTGAACTAGCTAAACCTGGATTAGAAATCGCAATAACCTTTGCATATTTCGAAGCAGATATCTTCTGGGAAGAGTTGCGGAAGGAGATTGAGAGGAATGGTCCGACCGTTCTTAAAATCTTACGCGATTAGGTTCAAGCAGTTTTGCGTACGTGATTGGAGGACTTCAATCCATAACTAGTACGAGAAAACAGCAATATCAAATATTAATAACTTTTTTGCATAAGGGAACCCTTAAGGTATACTGCCTCTATGAAATCAAAATTGATCTTTGTTGCCTTCCTTGCTGTATTTTTTCTTCCACAAACAAGTTCAGCTATGCAGATTTTTATTCAGTCGAGTACGGGAGTTCTTACGCTAGAAGTAGAACCGAGTGACTCGATAGAAAACGTTAAAGCTAAAATCTGGGATGATACTAATGTTCTCCCAGCTGCCCAAAGAATTATTTTTGAAAATGATGTACTGGAAGATGGGAGGACTCTCTCAGATTACAATATTTCACGAGAGTCTATTCTTGATTTTATTGAACTCAAGAATGGGGTTTCTCATTTTGTATTCACCATAAGCACTTCATCAGGAGGCGCCTGTGATTGGGTGAATCAGTACGTGAGTTGTACTCGAGCGGAAGCGACCATTGCGGGGAATTCTGCGTACTTTGATTCGTACATAATTAGTGGGAGTGACAAGAAGAAGAGTGGGCAAGTCACGTTCGGATGTAAAGACTCAGAAGCTCTGAATTATAATCACTTTTCGAGGAGTAATCCTGAGCTTTGTGAATATATTTCTTCAGCCACAAGCGACCTTGAGTATGCGAGAAAACAAAAAATGCTTTTACAATTAATTGAACAGCTAAGCGTCCTCCTTGCAGAACTTCTATATGTGTAGCTTGGTCTTGTAGAAATGTCACACTTTGATTCCTGATCCGTCTTAATAGGTGTAGTTCTTGTATACAAGAATAATTTTAATATATAAAACACCATCAAATGACAAAATCAAATCAAGGAATGGGAGTTCTTCCTATCATTGTAATCATCGCAATTGTTGTACTTGCAATAGTAATGCTTACAAGAGAACCTGCTGAGGTGGAAGCACCCACTGAAACACCAATAGTAGGAGGTATGGAAGAATCTCCTAAGAATATCGTAGAAACAGCAGTGGAAGCAGGAACCTTTACAACGCTCGTTGCTGCTGTTCAGGCTGCAGGACTTGTGGATGTTCTCTCTGGGCCAGGTCCGTTTACCGTATTTGCACCAACAGACGAGGCTTTCGCTAAGCTCCCCGAAGGAACGGTAGAGTCTCTTCTGGCAGACCCTGAGACTCTTGCTTCAATTCTTACATATCACGTTGTAGCAGGTAAGGTTATGGCAGCTGACGTTCTCGCATTAAGTGAAGCTGAAACTGTACAAGGAGGTGTTCTCACTATAAGTACTTCAAATGGAGTTATGGTGAATAACGCAAATGTAGTTGTAACTGATATCGAAACTTCAAACGGAGTTATCCATGTAATTGATACAGTTCTTATTCCTGAATAAGACAATTTCCCAAAAAATGATTGATCTTTAGAATAAGATATAAAAGTCAATATTATTTTATTTCCAAACCCTTGGCTTAACCAGTCAGGGGTTTGGTTGTTCGAGTGAATTGGGCATGATAAAATATTATTTACATGTCATTAGTCGAACTTCATAAAGCATTCACTCGTTTTTATAATACTCATAAAGACGAAGTCTATGGGTATATATTGGTTCGAGTCAGCTTCGATGAAGCTACTTCCGCAGATATCGTAAGTGATATTTTTATCAAAGCATACGATAGTTTTGATCTCACTATCGTAAATACGCGCTCCTGGATATTTACGATTTCAAAAAATACTCTTATTGATTACTACAGAAAGTCAAAAACACAAAGCTGGGAGATTTCCGATCTTGATAAAATGTCAGATGAGGATGACACAATATATCATCAGCTTGAAGTCGAATTAACGATGAGGCAGATACGGAAACATATAGCTGCACTCTCACCGAAACAAAAAAATATCGTAGAATCGTATTATATTCACGAACGAACGACTACCGAAATATCTCAAGACTTAGAAATGAAAGAAAGTTCTGTAAGGAAGAATCTCAGCAGAGGTCTCAAGAAATTAAAAAGACTCTATGAAGAATAATAAAAAACGTATAATACCAAAGCTTCTTGACCAAAGGTTACGCCTGTCTTTTCGTCTTATTCTTATCTCTCGTATGTTAAGAGCGAGTAGGGCTTTTTGGACAAAAAAGTTCTTCAGGGTGAGTCTTGTGGCCGTCTGTGTAAGTGTATTAATGGTGAGTGTGAACTTCTTTCAGGGTTCTTCAGCAAGGTACATAGAAGCTGCTGTAAACTATGCCTCTCTTGATATTGAGCTTCAAGATGAACTGATTAAACATCAGAAAATTACGTATAGGGAAGGTTCTGATAAGATCTCTTTTGCCCAGAGATTGGAATATTTTGATCCGACTGATGGTGCTCTTCGAAGTGAATCTATAGAGAGATGGCAGCATGGAAATCACAGCTTAGCAGTAGTTACGAGTGCCCTTTCCCAAAAAAAACCAAAAGTACATCTTAATTATGAAAGTGATAAGAACATCCACGTTTTTCAGTATCAACCAGAAGGGTGTATGAACGATTCGGTCTTGCCCCGGGGTCCCGAAGAATGCCAAAGTGAGCCGGAACGAACCATTAAAGAGAAAGAAATTCGTACGCTCTTAGACTCTGTTCATAATCTTGATATCCTGTATGCAGACGTCGCTACGTTTCTCCCTGGACAGAATGCTGAGATTTTGAATTGGGTTCAGAGTATGGATTATCTAGGTCTAGAAAAAAAGAAAAGAAAGAGTTCTAAGGCTATCTTCCGCGTAAGGCACACGGAAGAATTATTTTCAATCCTTACCTTTGATGCAGAGAGTGGAATATTACTCGAGCGTGCTATCTTTGTGGTGACGCCAGATCAAAGTTATGAGATGGCAGTAGTCGAGTATGGTAATGTTGAATGGATTGCACCAGAAAAAGCTACAGAAATATTTAACCCGGAGGCTCACTCTTTTGAACAAGTTGATCTGGTTCCTCTTGGGTAGAAAAACTATAGAGAGACCTTACTTTCGCGTACCATCGAGTTTGAAAAAGGTCCACACAAAGAGTCCTTCAATTTTTGTTCGTGCCCACGGCGTTCTTCTTAAGAACTTAAGACTCGAACTAATACTTGGGTTCTCATAAAAACAATTGATCCGAATCTTTTCTCCTAACTTCTCCCAGCCATATTCAGCCACTAGTTCTTCTAATTGCGCTTTGAGGGTGATGCTGTGGAGTGGGTTATTTTTTTGCATACTCATATACTAACACTGGAGTTCGAATTTTGGTATACTAACCTCTATGCAAAATCTAGAAGTCATAAAGATGGATATCCAGAAGCATCTAGAAAGTACGATTACCTCCTTTAGTCTAAAAGCTTCAGGTCTCTGTAATGATGCTTATCTCCTCAAGACAAAGAACAGACAGACGCTCATTGTGAAGCAAGGAAAAAAAATTCAAGAATTCAAGCCACAAAATAGTCTCATCATTGAAGCTCGTGTTGTCCAGAAGGTTAGTGAAGTTATAGAAAGTATCCCTGTTCCTCAGGTTGTCTTTGTTGGTGAGGAGCCTGATATGTACGGATACCAGTACTTAGAAGGAAGAATACTTAAGGATGTTTGGCCTGAACTGTCAGAAGTAGAAAAAGTTCATCTCTGTAAAAAACTGGGAAAATTCCATGCAGAAATTGGACAGAAAGTGAATCTAGAACAAGCTCAAAATCTTGGGATTTTCATCGACAAAACGTCTGATGTGCACCCTGAAACTCTCGAAGAATACAAAAGTATAATTAAGAATCCTCAGATTCCAGAACTGTATCGAAAGCTTGTTATTAAGGCTAAGGAAGTTCTGGACACAACCGCGGATGATACGGTTTTTCAGTTTATTCACAATGATACTCATCATGAGAATATTCTAATTGACAATAAAGAGATTTCAGGAATTATTGATTTCGGTAATGCGGAGTACGGAGAGATTGCCAAGGAATTTTCAAGGTATATTAGAGACATTCCGGAATATTTTCAATACATTGTAGCGAGCTATGAGGAGCGAAGTGGAAACAAAGTGTCTCAAGAGAGGCTTGTGAGCTTCGCCTGTGTGAGCGGGTTTATTGATATTGTTGAAGGGTACTTGAAGGGAGGGGTGGCCGAGGAGAAGGCTGATAAAACTGTCCAAAAGTATAAAGAACTCCTCTCCAGATTTGAGCGACTTTAAAGCGGTGGAAACAAAAAAAGCCCTATTGTATGGGGCTTTTTTTGTTTTTGCACTCACTAATGTTAATTTACTGAGTGAAACCGTCAAAACAAAATACAAATTCAGCTTGATCTAAGTTACCTCCACCACCAAAATTAGCATTCGGCTGTTCGTTAATTGTACTTAACTGCTCTAAAGCCTTCTCCGTTTCAAAGTTATTAATACCCATGCAGTAGTCGCCACCTGAATTTTGGTGATCAAAGCCGTAGAAGAATTCATCCACGTAATCGAAGTGAAGATTCGAGCAACTTACAATATTTTCTTTCGGATCAGTGGGCATTTCTGGTAAGTAATCACCACTACTTACCAGATCTTTGTACAATTCGGTTGTAGGGCAGTTTCTACTAATCTGGTTGTTCGTGTCTCCACCTCCAGGATACCTATTATTGTTTATATGATATCTTTCAACTGCTTGCTTGATAGTTTTGAAATCTTGGATCCTAACCATATCTCGAGCACGAGAGGCGGCGGAACTTAGGGACGCCAGAACAATACTTGAAAGAAGAGAGATGATTGAGATCACCACAAGAAGCTCGATAAGAGTGAAGGCCTTAAGTGCAGGAGACTTTTTATTCATTTTTTTATTCTAACACACTCCTTTGTGTTACTTATTGATACCTGTGTATAGGTATAAAAATAGTAATTAGAATTCTGTAAGAAACAAGCCTATATCTTTCTATTTCTCTTCGTCCTCAGTCTCTTCTTTTGAAACAGGAATCGCTTGAGGTGGAATCAGATCTTTGATTTGGAGAGTGAATGAAATATCATCATTCACTTTAAGGTTTTCTTTGTTTCGAACTCCCAGTTTGAGCGGTAGCAAGTACGTACCAGAACCTTCATCAGTATGAAGTGATGTCACCCAGGTGGTTGTCTTGATTGTTGCGATTACGGCAATTGATTCAGAAAACTTTTCTTTTTTTGTAAGATTCTCCCTGATCTCGTCAGAGGTTTCCTTGCTGATAGCTGCAAAATGAAGCTTATTGTCACCGTCTTGAAGGAGTACCTTCGCGGTTAATTTGTATTTAGATTTTTCCATATCGTAAGAATACACGTAATTATTAAAAATGCCACAAAAATCCTCTACGAGGAGGTCTCTTCGCTAGTATTATTCCGCTCTACTCTGGTTGCAGATAAGCGAAATTAATTCATAGTGGTGCGAGTTTCTAACTTCGTCACTCTCAAGTGGGAAAATTCCAGAATCAACACATTCTTCGCCATCGTGAGCACCGGGAGCTTCGGTCGCTTTTATCGTGTAGAAGATCATGTGTGATAGCTGAGGATAAGCCAGGCCCGTCGCTTTATTTATCTTCTCTCCGACGTCTCTGATCTCTGTGTACCCAATTACCTTTTGTGTTGCGACGATTGCTCCAGCCTCTTCTTTGACTTCGCGGTGAAGTGCTTCTTCCATTGTTTCTCCATTCTCTACGTGTCCTCCTGGAAGCTCCCATCCTCTCTGGGTCTTCGTCATCATGAGCTTATTATCCCAGAACCCAATACCAAAAACGCATGTTACGATTGATTCATCTTGAATGGTGTCTGAGAGGTAAAATTCCCGGGTCGACCCAGACTTTGACTCATACTTTAAAAGTGGTTCATTTTTCATTGCCTGATTGTAGCAAATTAAGCTCATTCTGCAAAAAAAAAGAAATTAGAATCTTTTATGGACAACTCAGAGATAAAGTAATGAAGCGTAATTCGTCCCGAAATAAAAAAATCTTTTGATGATCTACAATATAGAAAAAACACCAATCGAAGGTGTTTTTTTTGTTCTAAAATATACAGAGAGCTTAAGATACTTTGATATTCTTTGCGTGCTTCGCTTTTTTCTTCTCAGCTTTTGTCATGAGCGGGGCCGTCTTAGCTCCTTTTTGTTGTGATTTTCCTTTTGCCATAATAATGATATTAATTTATCTAATTGCTCTAAGTTTACCGCGTACCCGCCGAAGCGCAAGTATCTGGTATACTTCATGTAATAATTAAAACTTTTTATGCAAACCCTCAATCTTCTCAAAGACCCCATTCCAAAGCTCGTGAAGCAGCTCGCAATTCCTGCAACTATCGGCTTCTTTTTCAATACGATGTATAACGTAGTCGATACTTTTTTTGCTGGACTTTTATCAACCGACGCACAGGCAGCTCTGTCAATTGGATTCCCTGTGTTCTTTGTCTTTATTGCGATCACTATGGGGATAGGATCAGGGGTGACAGCGATCATCGGAAATCATCTAGGAAATAATAATGAAAAATCAGCGAAGATTACGGCGTCACAGGCATTATCGTTTGGTACTGCGATAAGTGTGGTCACTATGATTCTGGGGTATTTTCTGACTGAGAAACTTTTCAAATTTCTTGGAGCTACTGGTGATTATCTAGTGATAGCGACTGATTACATGTCCATACTTCTTCCTGCTGTTATCTTTATGGCAATTGCAGCAATTGGTAATGGTGTTTTGAACGCACTGGGGGATACGAAGACTTACAGTAAGACACTCGTAGTCGGTTTTTTTGCGAACCTTATTTTGTCTCCAATATTTATGTTTGGGTATATCGGGTTCCCGTCCCTTGGAGTTGCGGGGGTCGCTCTGGCCACAACTCTTATCCAATTCGTTACTGCGATTTATATTACACAAAAAGTCCAGAAAACAAATCTAGCTTATTCTGTGAGAATATCTGATTATAAGCCGCAAAAAAAGTACATCGTTGATATCTCAGCCCAAGGATTTCCAGCAAGTTTCTCGATGATGACCGTCGCTATTGGGATTTTTGTGATTACATATTTCGTCGGTCGTTACGATAGTGGTGCGGTTGCTGCATACGGAATTGCTACAAGAGTCGAACAGATTGCTTTGTTACCCATGATTGGAATTAATATTGCAGCACTTTCTATAATTTCTCAAAATAAAGGAGCTGGGCAGATAGGGCGGATTAAAGAGACTATTAGGTATTGCTTTTCGCGGGCGCTGACACTCATGACTGGAGGAGTTCTCTTCGTCTTTTTCTTTGCTGAGCAATTAATGGGGATCTTTAGTAGTGATCTTGCTGTGATATCTGTCGGTGCTCCTTACTTGAAGATTGCTTCTTGGGCTTTCTATAGTTATGTTGTTTTGTTTATGTGTGATGCTGTGTTTAGGGGGTATAAAAAGCCTGTCACTCCACTCATTGTGGGTATTTTTCGCCAGATCATTCTTCCTCTCGTAGTCTTCAGTCTTGTGGTTATTGTGTGGAAGCTTCCACTGCTCGCATTGTGGTGGTCGATCATTGCTATTGTAGCTGTATCGTCCATTGTTTATTTATTTTTGTTGTATATTTTGATCTATAAGGATAAGGAAGATTAAGGCTAGAAATATTGTAGAATTCGCTGCTTACACAAAAAAACCTAGCAGCAATAATCTGTTAGGTTTTCATATGATATTCTTCTCTACAAGCCTTATTTGTGAGAGTCTTCTGAAATGATAGCAATGATTTGTTCCATCTTTGCGCTGATTCCAATCAGTTGTTTTTCAAGTCTCTTGAGTCCGTCTTGCATGTCAGAGTTAGGGTTGGTTTTGGTGCCTTTGTATTCACGGCTTCCTTGACCCCCACTTTCTCGCCCTCGTTCCTGACCTGTTGATCCAAAACATTCTCGACATCGTACTGGTTTACCGTACGCAGGCTTGAAGGGCACTTCGGTCTTTGTCTTACATTCAGAACAAATCGCTGGGTGCATTTCTGGTTTTCCTGCTGACCGACTATTTCCACCTCCTCTTCGGTCGTCACTTTTTTTGTTGTCTTGCCATGGTTTGCTTTTGCCTTTATCGAACGAGTTGTATTTTTTCATAGAAAGGATCATAACAGGATATATTAGATAAAGCAAGTATTATTATACGTTGTCAAACCCTGGTATAAAATTAATAAAAGAACAGCAGTTATTTTGTATTCTTATTCTTCTTTTGTTATAATGAATACATGAAAGCTTCAAAAGCCTTTACCTTAATTGAACTTCTTGTGGTTATCTCTATTATAAGTCTTTTGTCGAGTATTGTTCTGGCGTCACTTTCCGAGGCAAGAATGAAAGCAAGAGATGCAAGAAGAATGTCGACTCTAGATCAAATACAGATCGCCCTAGAATTGTATGCATCCGAAAATAGTGGTAATTATCCATCTAACTATCGCCGTTCACCTGTGAGGGCGAATGAAGTAGGAGATCCCATAAGGTGTGGTTACGGTTCTACCGGATCGACTCTACCGAGTGGCGCTTCTCTTGAAGGAAGTGGATATGCTCCAGGAATCTGGTGCAAACTAGAAAATAATTTAGGCAGTAATATCGGGGGAGAATTACCTCCATCGTATGTTAAGAATAATGTTTACTATTACTACGTTTATAAATTACCTGCACAAAACAACAGTACTCATAATCCAAATGGCATAAATGAGTACGGACTTTCGGTTAGATTGGAAGATGCAAATAGTGCCAGTAGAAATGATGGAGGGTGGTATGATGACTGGTATGAATTAGGAGGGTTGCCTAAGTATTGTGCTGAAAAAGGTGTAACATGGAATTCATGGGCTTCTATTCCTTGCACCTGCACCACATATTATAGCTCAGGATGTGTATATTAAGATGATAGTATCGCAAGAATCCTGCAAAAAAAGTCATTGCTGTCAGTAAGGCTTTTTTTTGTCTCACAAAGTCTGATATACTAAACACCATGAAATCTAAAAAAGCGTCAACCAAAACCACTGTTCAGAAGAAGGCTTCAAATAAGAAACATAAATATATTTTTGTGATCGGTGGGGTGATGTCTGGGGTGGGGAAGGGTGTTTCGACCGCATCGCTCGGAACAATCCTCAAAGCAAAAGGGTATGCGGTAAATCTTATGAAGGTTGATCCATATCTTAATGTTGATGCAGGGACGATGAATCCTACAGAGCATGGAGAAGTCTTTGTTCTTGACTCTGGGCTTGAAACTGATCAAGATATGGGAAACTATGAACGATTCCTTAATGAAGATATTGATGCGGTTAATTACTGTACGAGTGGAATGGTTTACCGAGATGTTATTGAGAAGGAACGAAACCTAGGATTTAAAGGGAAATGTGTTGAAGCAATTCCTGATGTTCGTGATGAGATTATGAACCGATATGTAGCGTCTGGAATGAAAGCTGAATCTGAGATTACGATCGTTGAAATCGGTGGAACAATTGGTGATTACCAGAATGCGCTTTTTATGGAAGCTGCAAGAGTCCTCAAGGTTCGTCATCCAGATGATGTGCTCTTTGTGTTGGTTTCGTATCTCCCCGTTCCGAATAAGCTTGGAGAAATGAAAACGCGCCCGACTCAGAATGCAGTAAGACAGCTCAACTCATACGGAATCCAAGCAGATATACTTATTGCACGAAGTGAGATTTCACTCGATGCTAAGCGAAAAGAGAAGCTCGCCATTACCTGTAATGTTAGGCCTGAGCATGTAATCTCGGCTCCAGATATTTCGAGTATCTATGACGTTCCTGCTAACTTCTTAGAGGATAAGATTGATTTATATGTAACGAGGATACTTAAGCTCCCCAATCGAAAAGCAGACCTGAGTAAGTGGAAAGCTTTTGCAAAGAAAGCGCAGCTCGATATGCCCGTTAAGAATATTGCTGTGATTGGGAAATACTTCGCAACGGGGGACTTTGTGCTCAGTGATTCGTACTTATCGGTTATCGAGGCTGTAAAGCACGCAGCATACGCTCAGGGGGTCACTCCGAAGCTTCACTGGCTCAGTTCGCAGGACTTCGAAAAAGAACCTCAGAAGCTCAAGACCCTCAAAGAGTACGATGGGATAGTTGTTCCTGGAGGATTCGGTAAGTCAGGGATTGAAGGGAAAATTTCAGTGATCAAATTTGCTCGGGAGAATAAGATCCCTTACTTCGGGCTTTGCTATGGGATGCAATTGATGACGGTTGAGTTCGCTCGGAATGTTGCAGGACTTAAGGGTGCTCACACAGTTGAGATTGACCCAGATGCAGCGCATCCAGTGATTGACGTCTTGCCAGATCAGAGGAAAAAGATTGCCGAAAAGAAATATGGAGGAAGTATGCGACTTGGGGCTTATGACTGTTATCTCAAGAAGGGAACTCTTGCACGAAAAGCTTACGGAGTCGATGTTGTTTCAGAACGTCATCGTCATCGGTACGAAGTGAATCCAGAATATATTGAGCGCCTTCTTGCTGCAGGGATTATTTTCTCAGGAACGTCACAAGATGGGATTCTCACGGAGATCGCAGAACTTCCGAAGAGTCAGCATCCGTTTATGCTTGCTACTCAATTCCATCCTGAGTTCAAGTCACGCCCTCTTTCCCCACATCCACTCTTCATTGAGTTTATGAAAGCCTGCAAGAAATAATCATTTGGTATACTCTATTTATATGCAATCAAAACGTATTACTACACTCTTTATGATCATCGGAGGATATATCGGCGGGTATATTCCTGCACTCTGGGGAGCTGCCGGGTTTACTTTCTCATCTCTGATCTTTAATGCACTAGGTGCGGCTGCTGGAGTTTGGGTAGCGTTCAAGATTTCACAGTAAGAAGATATTTGAGAAGCCATAAAACAAAAAGGACTAACCTAACATTAAAAAAGATTCTCTAAATGAGACGATGTTTTAATGTTAGGTTAGTCCTTTTTGTTCTCTCTGGGGGTATCTAGAGTCTTATCCTCGGAAATCTCTCAACATTTCTTTTGCTCTTCTTGCTCCTCGTCTCATCGCTGAATCACTCTTTTTCTTCCCTTGTCTAATTTGTCGTTCGACACTCTGGTAGGCAACATCGAATGCTTCGGTAAGATCAGATTTCTTTGCAACGGCTCGGTGAAGGACCCCGTCAACGGTAAGGTTGATCTCGGCACGGTAGACATCTCCTGTCTTGTGCCTATGACTTCTCCTCCCGAGCTCTGTCTCAGCTAAGACTTCTTGCGACTCTTTTTGGGGAATGAACTTTTCAAGACTCGAAAGTTTTGATGTCGCATGGCTGTGAAGGTCTGTAGAGACCTCCATATTTTTTCCTTTAAGAATGATTTGCATAGGCGTATGTTTTATTATTAATACTTCTATTATACACCTTATTTTGATATATTAAAAAAAACCTTAAACTTTATGTAAAATGGGGTATACTGTATGTATAATTATTTAATCTAACTTTTTTTGATATGTCACTCACAACAATTATTCTTATCGTACTGGCTCTCGTAGTCTTCTGGGGAATTGCTCTCTATAACAAATTTGTAAGGCTGAGTACCCAAACTGACGAGTCTTGGGCAGATATTGACGTACAACTTAAGCGACGATACGATCTTATTCCTAATCTTATTGATAC
>Ga0075108_10000922_pt1 | contig 15788 bp, 10 predicted proteins | sample AntAceMetag02UK1_FD_69797 | JGI IMG/M metagenome (GOLD analysis project Ga0075108, IMG submission 69797) | Saline lake microbial communities from Ace Lake, Antarctica - Antarctic Ace Lake Metagenome 02UK1 | ecosystem: Environmental > Aquatic > Non-marine Saline and Alkaline > Saline | place...
AGCCAGGGGAACCCAAACAAATAAATATTGTTTACGGCGCCAACTTTACCAAGAACGAGCAGGAGTATCCCGGCGCATCTATCTTCAGTAAAGATGAAAGGCAAGTGCAATTTGAACATCAAGGCGCAGATTTGTGGTGCGATGTGGCCATTTATTTTCAAAAGGAAAATAGACTGGAGGCTATTGGAAACGTAGTTTTAAAACAGGGCGACTCCATAGAAATGACGAGTCAGAAAATCGACTACAAAGGCGATATCAAATTGGCAAAGGCTTGGGGAAATGTTATATTGACCAGTACCGAAATGACCTTAGAGACGGATACGCTGCGTCTTGATCGTGAAAAACAGGAAGCCTACTACCAAGATTATGGTACCGTCATCGATTCCGCAAATGTCCTTACCAGTAAAATTGGAAGGTATTTTATGGAGCGGAAGAAATATCAGTTTTTAGATAGCGTTCATATAAACAATCCGGAATACATTCTAGATTCCGAACAGCTGGATTATTACACCAGCTCTAAAAATGCCTACATGTACGGGCCCTCTACCATTGTAGGTGCTACTTACAAAATATATTGTGAGCGCGGCTTTTACGACACCAAGGTAGAAAGTGGCTACGGTATTAAAAATACACGGATAGATTACAATGACCGCATCATGGAGGGCGATAGCGTTTACTTTAACAAAGTACGGGAATTTGCATCGGCAACCAACAACATCACGGTAACGGACACTATTAACAAAGGAATCGTTAGGGCGCATTATGCCGAAGTGCACAAAGCAAAGGATTCCTTATTTGCTACAAAAAGGGCAGTTTCCATTTTGGTCCAGGAAAAGGATTCATTATATGTGCATGGAGACACCCTAATGATTACGGGCAAACCGGACGAACGCATTACAAGGGCCTTTAGAAATGCCAAATTCTACAAGACCGACCTTAGCGGAAAATGTGATTCTATTCATTCCGAAGAAAGAACCGGCATCACCCAATTGATTACAAATCCCGTACTTTGGAACGTAGACAACCAAATGACTGGCGACAGTATACATTTGTTATCGAACAAAAAAACCGAAAAGCTAGACTCCCTAAAAGTCCTGAACAACGCCTTTATTATCTCTTTGGACAGCATAAGCATGGAAGGCTACAACCAAGCCAAAGGAAAAGATCTGTTCGGGAAATTCATCGATAATGAACTCAAGATAATCGACCTCATCAAAAACACCGAGGTCATTTATTATATGTACAATGACGATGAAGAACTTATAGGCATAGACAAGACCATCTGTAGTAAAATAAGGATTACCATGGCCGAAAATGATGTGGAAGACCTTACGTTTTTTACGGATCCCGATGGCGATATCTTCCCCGAAACAGACCTGCCAGAAAACAGTAGAATATTAAAAGGCTTTATTTGGCGTGGCGATGAACGCATTTTGACCAAGGACGATATTTTTGATGACGATGATAATAACATTGAACTGGCAGTGATCAGGGGAATAGACAACCCCATTGATATTGATGCAGCGGAAGAGGAACGGAACAACAACGAAACCGACCCTATCAATACTGCCAATGACAAGGCCACGGATGCCAAGCAGCCAAAAAAAGCCGAAAAGGTAAAGTAGCCAGCCCTATGATTTCCGATTTTTTAAAATATCAGGCGCAAACCACACCGTACCCTCTGGGAATGGAGGTCTCCTATGCCAAAGGCAGTTATATTTATGACACCGATGGCAATGCGCATCTAGATTTCGTAGCAGGTGTATCTGCTTGTGGTTTAGGACATTGCCACCCAAAAATAGTGGCCGCTGTGCAAGAACAGGCTGCAAAATATATGCACGTTATGGTGTATGGGGAATATGCACAAGGCCCAGCCGTAGACTATGCAAAACTTCTGGCAAACAGCCTACCGGCGCAGCTCAACTGCACCTACCTCGTTAATTCCGGAACAGAAGCCATAGAAGGAGCGATCAAGATGGCAAGAAGGTATACAGGCAGAACAGAAATTATTGCCGCCCACCATGCCTACCATGGCAATACCATGGGAAGCCTTAGCCTTATGGGCTACGAGGAACGGAAAGGTTCTTTTAGACCTTTGATTCCAGATGTTTCCTTTATCCATTTTAACGTGGCTGCGGAGTTGGAACGGATTACGGGAAAAACGGCCTGCGTTGTTTTGGAGACTATTCAAGGTGGTGCAGGCTTCATTCTTCCAAAAAACAACTATTTGGAAAAAGTCCGTGAACGTTGTACGGAAGTAGGCGCATTATTGGTGCTGGACGAAATACAACCTGGATTCGGGCGCACCGGAAAACTATTCGCTTTTGAGCATTATAACTGTATCCCCGATATCTTGGTCATGGGAAAAGGAATGGCATCAGGTCTACCCGTGGGTGGTTTTATAAGCAGCTCGGAAATCATGAAATCGCTACAAGAAAGTCCAAAATTAGGACATATCACCACCTTTGGCGGTAATCCCGTAATAGCCGCCGCCTGTTTAGCGACTTTGGATGAACTGTTGAGCACCAGTTTAATGCAACAAACCTTGGAAAAGGAAAAATTATTTAGAAAACTGCTTGTGCATCCAGCCATAAAAGAAATACGGGGAAAAGGACTTATGTTAGCCCTAATTATGGAAGATAATGCCAAAGCCAATGAATTGGTATTGCTGGCAAAAGAGCATAACCTCATCCTGTTTTGGCTTTTATTTGAACCGAAAGCAGTTCGTATTTCCCCTCCACTTACCATCTCACTAAACGAAATTAGACAAGGTTGTGCCATTATACTTTCTATTTTAAATAGCTCCGAACAATATCCTGTTAACTAATTTGTTAATAATATAGGCATCGTTTTTCGATAATACCCTCTTCAAAGGCTTACTTTTATTTTAATAGTTGAACAAAAAAGTTTCTATGGCGTTAGAATCTAGCGAAAGACCAGACCGACCCATTACCAAGTTTGAATCGATGCTGAAGACAGATGATGTCTATTTCTTTGATTCGGAAGACTTTGAGGACATTATCCACCATTATTTGAATAACGGTAAAATTTCCTTGGCGAAAAAGGGAATTAAGATCGGACTTCAACAACACCCAGATTGTATTGAGCTGAAGCTGTTACAGGTAGAAGTAATGGTCTTTGAAAATAATCTTCCCGCTGCAGAAAATTTATTGGACGAGCTGCAATCATTGGATGCCAATAATGAGGAAATATATATACAACGCGCTAACATTTACTCCAAAAAAGACAACCACGAAAAGGCGGTAATATTCTTGCAACAGGCCTTGGAACTGTCCGAGGACTGTGTAGATATTTATGCCCTTTTGGGCATGGAATACCTTTTTATGGACGATTTTAAGCTTGCCAAGGAGAACTTTATGAAATGTGTCGCTTTTGATGAACAGGATTATTCATCGCTTTACAACGTTATCTATTGTTTTGAATATTTGGAGGATTATGATGGCGCCATAACCTATCTTAATGAATATCTAGAGGATAATCCCTACTGCGAAGTAGCATGGCATCAGTTAGGAAAACAGTACTATTGTAAACGCATGTTCCAGGAAGCATTGGCCGCCTTCGACTTTGCCATAATTTCCGATGACTCCTTTTTAGGTGCCTACTTTGAAAAAGGAAAGGTGCTGGAAAAACTGGGTAAGTATACCGAGGCCATTGAAAATTATGAGACCACCATTTCTATAGAAGACCCTACTTCCCACGCTTTTTTAAGGATAGGCAAATGTTATGAAAAACTAAAGAACCATGAAATGGCCAAATACTATTTCTACCAAACGGTTCATGAAGACCCCTTATTGGACAAAGGCTGGCTGGCCATTACCAATTTTTATTACAGCCGAAAAAACTATGACAAGGCACTTTATTACGTAAACAAAGCCATAAATATAGATAGTGAAAACCCCGATTACTGGACAAAATGTGCCAAGATCTATGTGGCGCTAAAAGATTATGACCAGGCAGATTTTGCGTATAAACAAGCAGTAGACCTTGGGAGTTACGAACTGGAAACATGGCTAAAGTGGGCAGAAGTTGCCCAAAATAAAGGGGACATAGAAGGTGCACTGCAGATTTTGAAACAAGCCAAAGAATTTTATCCCAATAGCTTAAAGATTCTCTATATGAGCGTTGGGTTCTTGCTGCTAAGCAATGACACGATAAATGCGCGAATAGCACTATTGGATGCGCTTAAATTGGACAAAGCGACCAAAAAATTACATCTCTTCCAAGATCAATTTCCTGAATTTTGTGATTCAGAATGGCTTAAAGGTATTTTGAGCGATTCAAAAAAAGCCTAACCTTTGCTTCAAAATTTATGGAAAACAGAAAAATGATTCATCATGTTTTTATAGGCCTAAAAGGTATGGCCATGGGCATCGCGGAGTTGGTGCCCGGGGTTTCTGGAGGCACTATAGCCTTTGTTACCGGTATTTACGAAGAGTTTATCTCTTCTATAAACAACATACGTTTAGATACCTTTAAAACCTTAAAGGATAATGGCTTTAAAGCCTTCTGGACAAAGCTCAACGGAAATTTTTTATTAATCCTTTTTGGGGGGATGATCATTAGTATTCTATCCTTTTCCAAACTAATTACTTGGCTGCTAGAGTTTCATCCCATTCCCATCTGGGCCTTTTTCTTTGGTCTCGTATTGGCAAGTGTTATTTTTGTTGCCAAGGCCATAACCAAATGGAATTTGGCTTCCATTTTGTTATTTAGCTTGGGAGCAGTAACGGCGTTCTACATTACTACCCTCCCACCATCTGCCAATTCAGATAGTTTACCTTTCCTCTTCTTCTCTGGCGCGTTGGCCATTTGCGCCATGGTGCTACCCGGAATTTCCGGTTCCTTTATTTTGGTGCTTTTAGGTTCCTATAAAACCATTTTAGATGCGGTGAACAATAAGGATATTAAAATTGTGATTACCGTGGGTCTGGGCGTTGTTTTCGGCATATTGAGCTTTGCTAGGGTACTTAAATGGTTGTTCGCGAACTATAAAAACCCTACCCTTGCCGTACTTACTGGTTTTATCTTAGGTTCCCTGAGCAAAATTTGGCCCTGGAAAAATATTTTGGAAGTAATTCAGGTAGGTAAAAAAGAAATTATCATCGACGAAAACATATCGCCCTTTGCTTTTGAAGGCGATAATCAATTAGCTTTGGCCATTATAACCGCTATCATCGGTTTTTCCCTTATTTTTATCTTGGAAAAAACAGCTTCCAAAAAATAAGAGCCCGTTCCATGAACAATCCTAGAACCCTTTTAGATAAAGTATTCCTTGTCATAAAGGGGCTATGTATGGGGGCGGCCAATAAAGTTCCGGGCGTATCGGGAGGTATTGTGGCCTTTGTAGGCGGCTTTTACGAGGAATTCATTTATTCGCTTCAAAAAATAAACGGCAAAGCCTTTAAACTTTTACTCAACGGTAGGTTCAAAAGTTTTTACAGATACGTAAACGGCACATTTTTAACCTTGCTCCTTTTTGGGATGTTGGTCAGTTATTTTAGTGTCTCCAAAGTATTGGATTATTTTTTGGTACACAAGGAACTGTATGTCTGGGCCGCTTTTTTCGGAATGATATTAGGCTCCATTTACTACATTGGCAAGGACTTTGACCATTGGACGACAAGGACAATAATCGCAGCATTTATGGGACTGGCCGTTGGTATAGCCATCAGTTTTTTAAATCCCGCAAAGGAAAATGACAATTTACTTTTTATCTTTTTATGTGGTATGATTAGCGTGTCAGGCATGACCCTGCCCGGACTCTCAGGCTCTTTTATACTCATGCTTTTAGGGAATTACGTCTTACTATTGGTAGACTCCGTCAATGCGCTGTACGATACGTTTTCCGAACTGATAGTAGGGGATTTTAGTTTCGTGAACAATCCGGAGCGCTTGGACACCCTGGTCATATTGGCGATTTTTACTTTGGGTTCCGCAACGGGATTAGTGAGCTTATCCCATCTGCTGAGCTACGTGCTTAAACGTTACAACCACACCACTACAGCTGTAATTCTTGGCTTTATTATTGGTTCTTTGGGTACGGTGTGGCCTTGGAAAAAAACGATGTACAAAATGGGAACAAATGGTAGTCTGATTTTGGACTCCAATGAAAAACCTATTATCGTAAATTACGAACGGTTTCTTCCGGACATTCATATTTCGGAGACCTGGTGGGCTTTGTTCTTTGTCGCTTTCGGAATAAGTATTTTATTACTTTTAGATTGGTATGGAAAAAACAGAAAAGAAACAGCATAGGTTCGGTTTGGTGGGGAAAAATATTTCCTATTCCTTTTCAAGGGGTTATTTCTCAAAGAAATTTTCGGAATTGGGGTTGCCGAATCACAGTTATGAAAACTTTGACCTAACGGATATTACTGAATTTCCCGAACTGATAAAAACAAGTGAAAATCTTAAAGGCCTCAGCGTTACCATACCTTATAAAGAGACGGTAATCCCTTACTTAAACGAGCTGGAACCTTCCGCAAAAACGATAGGTGCAGTTAATACCATTAAAATAACTCCCTCTGGATTAAAAGGCTATAATACCGATGCCTACGGATTTCAAAAATCGCTTGAGCCCTACTTGAAAGCGCATCATAAAAAGGCACTTATTTTAGGAACAGGTGGCGCCTCAAAAGCCATTGCCTATGTACTGGAACAGCTGGGAATATCCTTTAAATTTGTCTCTAGAACCGGTAAAAATAAGGGCTATACCTATGCCGCACTCAACCAAGCCATAGTCGAGGAAAACACCCTGATCATAAATTGCTCACCGCTGGGAACTTTTCCTAATATTACGGACAAAGCAGCTATTCCATATACCCATATTTCCGAAAAACACCTGCTTTTCGACTTGATTTACAATCCTGAAAAAACAGCCTTCCTATCACACGGGCAACAGCAAGGCGCAACCATTATCAACGGACTTCCCATGCTGGAATATCAAGCGGAAAAAGCTTGGGAAATCTGGAACACTTGAGCCACCGGAAAAGTACCATACTTAATGAGTAAAATGCCATTGTTTTTAAACATCAAATTGATTTATGCGACCAGAGGTGGCAATAACAGCATGCATCAGTACCCTTTAGAAATTTTAGTGCTGCCAATCGCCGCTGAAAACTGCCTACTAATAAGAATATTTCAAACTTAAAAGTTAGATGCCCTAAAGTACAAACCTATATACCATTTGAAGGGTTATAAAATCAGTAGAGACTACTAAACCTTTTGGGTACTACCACTTTTTCACCGTCCCTTTCATCAGCCCATACGATAAAAAGAACATACTAATTCTTTGCTGTTGATTAGGTTGTTACTATCTTGTGAAAACATAATAAAAAGATGATGTCCGAAGACAAAGAAAAAGGAGTGCCTGAAAACGAGGTAACAGAGACCAACTCGGAAACTACCAAGCCGGAAGAAACCAGTTTGGAGAAAACCACCGAGAATACAGAAAATGAAGTTATGGAAAACCAGCCAGAAACGCCAACCACAACTATAGCGGAGGAAGTACCTGAAGCCGAAGACATAGCGGTTACCGAGGAGAAAACAGAAATCCTGGAGCAGACCGATGCCGCCAATATTACCATAGAAACGCAGCCCGATGAAAACACGGAGTACACGGCCAAAAGTAATGCTTTGGAAGCCCAGCCCGAAGACAAAACGGAGCCTTTAGTAAATAAGGACACGGAAAACGAAAGTGAGCCGGCAAAAAAAGAGGATGCGAAAGAAGCTTCCCAACAAAACGATTCGGATGCCCTGGAGGAGATAGACGAGAGCAACGCAGAAGATGCGGAGGATACCGATACCGAAAAAAGACATCAGATTCCGCTATTGGAATACGAAACCATGTCCATGGAAAACTTGGTGGGGGAATTACAACGTCTCATCAGAAATGAAAAAGTTCAGGCCATTAAAAAACATGTGGATGGCATCAGGGACGAATTCAATTTAAAATTCCAGGAATTTATAGACGAGAAAAAAGAGGACTTTGTTTCCAATGGCGGAAACGAAATAGATTTCAAGTACAACTCGGTTACCAAAAGGCAATTCAACGAGGTGTATTCCGAATACCGTGAAAAAAGAAATCAACATTACAAGAGCATTGAAAAAAGCCACAAGGAAAACTTGGACCATAGATTAGAACTTATAGAAAATCTAAAGGGACTTGTCACTATAGAAGAGGACATCAATACCACCTATAACAGCTTTAAGAGTATTCAGGAAAAATGGAAAACGGCCGGTCCCGTTCCCCGAACAGAGTATAATAATGTTTGGAAGACCTACCAACATCACATAGAAATTTTTTACGATTTTCTGCATCTTAACCGTGAGCTGCGCGACCTTGATTTCAAACACAACCTGGAAGAAAAGCAAAAAATTGCGGAACGCGCGGAATCTTTGGCCGTGGAATCCGATCTAAATAGGGCATTTAGGGAGTTACAGGTGCTGCATAAAATCTGGAAAGAAGATATTGGGCCGGTAGGCAAAGACCATAGGGAAGAAATATGGGAGCGTTTTAGCAAGGCAACAAAGACCATTCATGAGCGCAGACAGGATTATTTTAAGGACCTTGACAAAATTTATGAGCAAAATCTTGAACGCAAGAAACAGATCATTAACGAAATAACCATCTTGGCAGAAGGTGTTTCCAGTAATCACGGAACGCTACAAAAACAGATCAAACAGTTAGAGGAGCTAAGAGGACTGTTCTTCTCATCTGGTAAAGTGCCGCAAAAGCACAACGAAAATATATGGAGCGCTTTTAAAAATGCCGTCCGCAATTTTAATAGAAACAAAAATGCGTTTTACAAAAACCTTAAAAAAGACCAACAGGAAAATTTAGACAAAAAAAGAGGGCTGGTTGAAATTGCTACGGCATTAAAAGATACCGAGGATTTTGAGATGGCCACCGCCGAAATGAAGCGGATACAAAACGAATGGAAACAAATTGGCCACGTACCAAGAAAGTATTCGGACAAAATTTGGAAAGAATTTAAAGCGGCCTGTAACCATTATTTTAATCGTTTACATGCTATTAAGAACAAGGCCAACGAAGGAGAAGCGGAAAATCTAAAGGGCAAAGAAACCATTTTAGACCGTTTAAAAGCGTTTAATTTGAGCGGAAAACGAGACGAGGACCTAAGTGCCATAAAGACCTTTGTTGAGGACTGGAAGCAATTGGGCCATGTACCCTTCAAACAAAAAAGTATAAATCAAAAATTCAACAAAATAATAGACACCCTATTTCATAAACTTAATGTGAGTAGACAAGAAGCTGAATTATTAAAGTATGGAAATAAGATTCAGCAACTTAAGGAAGATAACAACCAGGAAGGAGCCATACAAAACGAACGCAGCTTTATTCGTAAGAAAATCGACGAAAGTAAAGACGAGATTCGCCAATTGGAAAACAACCTACAGTTTTTCTCCAATGCCTCTGAGGATAGTCCTATTGTAAAAGATGTCATAAAAAAAGTAGATGCACATAAAGAGGCCCTTGCCTCATGGAAGGCCAAACTTAAAAAATTGAATATTCTACAAAACAGCATTCACAAAGAAGCGGAGGAAGAAGCCGGTTCATCGGAAGATGAAGAGCTTTAGAAGAACTATTAAAACCCTGTCTACAAAATGTATAGCAGGGTTTTTTAGTTTTCAATAGGGTTGTTTTCGCTAAAAACTTCGGATAGCGCTCTAACTGAAGAGGACAAGTTTTAAATTATCCGGCAAAAGATAAAAGTCGGTACAATAAAGTTCCTCGATGCAAGCATACGAGGTATTTAGTAGAAGAAAGCTTTCTCGATGAAAACCTTAGGTTTTCAAACTTTCCTCTTCGTACGATGCAAGCCTCGGGGAATTAAACCCTAAGAGATTAAATAAACTCCAATTCTATGAGATGTCGTATTCCTGTTTTTTCGAAACTTTCATTTTTACAGGAAACCGTTAAAAATACAGCACAGATTAAAAGTTGTTTGAAATAGTTCATGATAAGTAAATTCAAAGCAATGTAGGGTTGTTCTCTAGCTGTTTATGATAAACTTTATGGTGGTGCTGTATGCTTGCAACCAAATAGCAGTAACCAACCCACGACAGTTGAAATTTACAAAAAAGCTAAATTTCAAAAAAATAGGTACTTTTGTAAAAATTAAAATTGATTCATAAAAAAGGCTCCAAATAGAGCCTTTTATTATAAAAATATACCTCGTGCAAAAGTTATTTGGCTACACTGACAGCCCTAGTCTCCCGTATCACTGTTACCTTAACCTGTCCCGGATAGGTCATATCCGTCTGTATTTTTTGCGATATCTCAAAGGACAATTGCGATGCTTTTTCATCGCTTACCTTCTCGCTCTCTACGATTACCCGCAGCTCCCTGCCCGCTTGTATGGCATAGGCTTTTTGAACGCCGCCAAAGGCAAAGGCAATATCCTCTAAATCCTTTAATCGTTGAATATAAGAATCAAGCACCTGTCTTCTGGCTCCCGGTCTTGCGCCACTTATGGCATCACATACCTGTACGATAGGGGAAATCAAGGTATTCATCTCGATCTCGTCATGGTGGGCACCAATAGCATTACAAACATCCGGTTTCTCTCCGTATTTTTCTGCCCATTGCATTCCAAGGATAGCGTGCGGGGTTTCTACTTCTGCCTCTGTATTGGGTACTTTCCCTATATCGTGTAATAAACCTGCTCTTTTGGCCACTTTAGCGTTAAGCCCTAATTCAGCTGCCATAACACCGCACAACTTCGCAACCTCCCTAGAGTGTTGCAACAGGTTCTGACCATAGGAGGAACGGTATTTCATTCTACCCACCGCTTTGATCAGTTCTGGATGCAGGCCGTGTATGCCTAAATCGATAACCGTCCTTTTTCCTATATCTATGATTTCGGATTCTATTTGTTTCTCGGTCTTTTTCACGACTTCCTCTATACGTGCCGGATGGATTCTACCATCGGTTACCAATTTATGAAGGGACAATCGGGCTACCTCTCTACGAACGGAATCAAAACAAGAAAGAATAATGGCCTCTGGTGTATCATCAACAATAATTTCTACACCCGTTGCAGCCTCCAAGGCCCTAATATTTCTTCCTTCCCTACCTATAATTCGACCCTTAACGTCATCGGATTCGATATTAAAGACGGAAACACAGTTCTCCACGGCCTCTTCCGTACCAATACGCTGTATGGTATTGATCACTATTTTACGGGCTTCTTGCTGTGCCGTTAACTTGGCCTCCTCTACCGTAGTCTGTATATAACTCATGGCGTCTGACTTGGCGGTTTCGCGCAAACTATCCATAAGTTGACTTTTAGCATCATCAGCGGAAAGTCCGGAAATGACCTCCAACTGTTTTACTTGGCTATTGTGTAGCTTATCTACCTCGGATTGTTTTTTCTCAAAAAACTCCTTACGATAATCCACATCCTTAAGCTTTTCCTCTAATTGAGAATTCAGCTTCTTGTTATTGGCCAACTCACTACTTACTTGGGATTCCTTGTCCCTCGTGCGCTTTTCCGACTCCCCTATTTTCCTGTCCTTACTTATGATTACCTTTTCGTGTTCCGCCTTTAATTCCAGAAACTTTTCTTTTGCCTGTAGAATTTTATCCTTTTTAATATTCTCGCCTTCTACATTGGCCTCTTTAACAATTTGGGCGGCGTCCTTTTTGGCGTTGGCTATGGTCTTTGAGGCTTTCCCCTTTTCCATAAATTTTGCAATGGCGAAGCCGATCGCCAATCCCGCTATAACGGTTATTATCATTATTGTGCTATCCATAGTTTTTGTATTAATAAAAAAGCCCACATTGGAGAAGTTTTGTACAAACTCCGAAAACAGGTTTAGGGCTAACAGACTGCTTAAGGATCCCTATACAAGTAGGGCCTGCTTTTACAATCTAAACTCACCCTCTTTAAACAAATTAATGTTGAGTTCGACAAAAGGTATTACCAATGTGGGCAGTAACTTAAATTATTTTAAAGAACGTTGTTATAGTGAAGCTAGCTTAGAATGTACCAAATCGCTCAATGCCTTTAACCGTTCTTCGGCGTCTTTGGTACCCTCTGTCTGTTCTATGCCTTTCTGTTCAATTTTAGACGCGAATTGTAAGGCACACATTGCCAATACGTCCTGTTTATCCCTAACTGCATAGTTCTGCTCAAATTTTTTGGCCAACTGTTCTATATTCTTAGCGGCTTTACGCAAACCTTCCTCTTGACTAGGGTCTATGGTCAAAGGATACACCCTGTCCGCAATGGAAAGCTTTATTTTGAGCTTCTCTGACATATGATTCAAACATTATTCCGAAAGTTGGGAAATACAATGGTCCAACTCCCTTATTAATGTATTTATTTTAAGCTTTGCTTCTGTTTTGTTTGTATTACTGCCCAGCATAGAATTTGCAAGTTTGAGCGAGTTGTACCTCTCCTCCCAGTCCATAACCGATTTATCGGCCTTTTGATGAACGGACCTCAGCGAACGCAATTCGTTTTCTAAATCTTCATTAGCGCTCCGCAATACCTCTAACTTATGAAGTAATTTGCTTACTCTATTTTCTAAAGAATCAACGATTTGTATTAATTCGCCCATACAAAAAATTCGATACTATTTACACAAAGTTAACATTCATCCTAAGACTTAGCAATATTTTCACAACTATTCTATGAAGTATTTTACGATGTCTTTAGAATCCCAATAATCACGGCCTTTTATACATTTAGGAGAAACCTTTCAAGAATTGCTTTTGTTTAATTAATTTCGTGTCAACTTATAAAAATTATGAAGAACTTTTTTCTTGCAATCCTCCTTTATACCTCACTATATAACGTTAATGCCCAAGAGACCTATCCTACCGATGTGTTTAGGTCTCCTTTGGATATTCCGCTAATTTTATCGGGAACTTTTGGGGAGCTGCGTTCCAACCACTTTCATTCTGGAATAGATATTAAGACACAGCAACGGGAAGGATTGCCCGTTTACGGTATAGGCGACGGCACTATAACACGCCTTAAAGTATCTATGTGGGGATATGGCAAAGTACTCTACGTGGCGCACCCCAACGGCTATACATCTGTATACGGACATTTACAGAAATTCTCTCCCAAAATAGAAGCATACATTAAAATGATACAGTACCAAAAAAAATCTTTTGAAGTAGAGGTATTCCCGGATTTTGGGGAACTGAGTATTGAAAAGGGAGAAATTATTGCCTACAGCGGCAACACGGGAGGCTCCTCTGGGCCCCATCTTCATTTTGAAATCCGTAGTAGCGTTTCCGAAAAACCTACCAATCCCCTACTCTACGGTCTAGAAGTGGCCGATGCCACCAACCCGACACTAGAGAAACTTTTTGTTTATCCCCTATCTACGGACGCTTTGTCAAACCAGAGCGCAGAACGGATTCAGCTTGGATTTACCCGACAGAAAGATGGTACTTTTTTGGCAGATAAAGTAAATGCCCAAGGCAACATAGGCATCGGATTCATAGGCTTTGACCGCCAGGACATGGGTGCCAATAGAAATGGGATATATGCCGTATCGCTTTCGGTAAACGGAAAAACCTATACCTCTTATGATTTTGATTCCTTTTCCTTTGGGGAAACCAGATACATTAACACCTTGGTAGATTATGACTATTTAGGACGCTACCGTGACCGCATTCAAAAACTATTTAAATCTCCGGGAAACAATCTTGGCATTTATACCGAATTGTACAATAATGGCGAAATAGAAATACGGGAAGGTTTAAGCTATACCCTGCAACTGACCGTAAAAGACCTAAAAGGAAATGAGGTTTCCTTGACTATACCTGTAGAAGGCAAAAAAGAGGACGTTAAGATAGCCAAAGCGGACAATAGCACAGACACCTATGTTATTGCCAAAAAACCTAATAATTATGACCTTGAGGGCGCCAAGGTGTATTTTCCCGCCGATACGTTCTATGAAGATTTTTATATCGATTTGAAAAAAGGCAAGGATACGGTCACCATTCATCAGAATACGGTTCCTGCCCATAACAACTTTACCATAACCTTTGATGCGAACAAATACAGCACCGAAGAACAAAGGAAGCTCTTCATTGCCAGGTTAGACGAAAAACTGCGCCCCAGTTATTCGAGCACCTACAAACGTGGCGGCACCTTTACCACAAGAACCAGGAATTTAGGAACATACACCTTGGCAAAAGATACCACGCCCCCAAGGATACGCACCAAGAATTTCAAGGAAAAACAATGGCTTAACAATTACAAATACCTAAGCCTTGAAATCTCTGACGACCTAAGTGGTGTCAACACTTTTGATGCTACCCTGAACGGCGAATGGATATTAATGGAGTACGAACCCAAAACAAACACCCTCACCTATAATTTCGACGATAAGATTTTGGACCAAAAGCAATGTGAACTAAAAGTTACCGTTACGGATAATGTAGGTAACGAAGAAACGCTAACGACGACGTTTTTTAGAAAATAAACTGTTTGAGATTTTGCAACCCTATTTTTACGCTCTTTATACTGTGCCAGTTTAATAGCTTAGCGCAAACAGCGACTATTACGGGCGTTGTGCTAGACGAAAAAAAAGAGGCCTTGTCCGATGTAAATATTTCTTCCGGTACATTTGGCACGGCAACGGATGGTAACGGCTTTTATGTCCTTACCATTACGGCAGATATAGAAACGCGTATTACCTTTTCGCACTTGGGCCATAAAGACCTAACCTTGGAAGGGGTACTACTTTCTACTAATGAAACCTTTGAATTTAATCCCGTACTTAATATAAATGTGGAACAAGTTGCTGGAGTTACGGTATCTGCAAGAGGGCGAAAAGACGTAACGGGAGCTACAACTATTTCAACGGACCAATTGCGTAACATACCGGGAGCAAATGCGGGCGTGGAGAACATCCTAAAACTATTGCCAGGGGTAAGCTCCAATAATGAACTTAGCACACAATACTCCGTACGCGGCGGTAACTTTGACGAAAATCTGGTCTATGTTAACGAAATTGAAGTATATCGCCCGTTTCTAATTCGGTCTGCACAACAAGAAGGACTAAGTTTTGTAAACAGCAACTTGGTACAGGACGTAAAATTTTCATCGGGAGGTTTTCAGGCCAAATATGGCGACAAACTTTCTTCGGTCTTGGATATTGTCTACAAAACACCGGTAACTTTTGCCTTGCAAGGAGATTTGAGTTTTTTGGGTGCCAGTGCCTCGTTGGAAACCAGGTCCAAAAACAAAAAAATGAGCAGTATTACAGGACTTCGCTATAGAAATAATGCGCTGTTGGTAAACAGTCAACAAACACAAAGTAATTTTAATCCGGCATTTACCGATGCACAAAGTTATCTTACCTATCGTTTTTCCAATAAATTCAACCTCAGTTTCCTCGGTAACATTTCCGTAAACGATTACACGAACGAGCCTTTGAACCGACAAACTAATTTTGGCACATTACAAGACCAAAAAGCATTGACCGTATTTTACGCAGGAAAAGAAGTAAATAGATACGCCACCGCCCTTGGCGCCTTTAAAGGCAATTATGAGCTCAACGAAAACACAACCCTAAAGCTCATAACATCACTGTACCACACCACCGAGGAAGAATATTCGGATGTAATCGCTTCTTACCAATTGGGAGGCGTAGATGGTAATCTGGGGAGCGAAACATTGGGCGCGGTCCTGAATGCCAGAGGTGTGGGTTCGCAATTCAACAGATCAAGAAACGATCTGGACGCCCTTATTTTTAATCTCAACCATAGGGGCATC
>Ga0075108_10000934_pt1 | contig 15653 bp, 17 predicted proteins | sample AntAceMetag02UK1_FD_69797 | JGI IMG/M metagenome (GOLD analysis project Ga0075108, IMG submission 69797) | Saline lake microbial communities from Ace Lake, Antarctica - Antarctic Ace Lake Metagenome 02UK1 | ecosystem: Environmental > Aquatic > Non-marine Saline and Alkaline > Saline | place...
CCTATTATTCCTATGATTCTAGTAAATGGTTCGTTAGGTATTGGTACTGGTTGGTCCAGTAGTATTCCATGTTATGACCCACTCGATCTGACTAAGGCAATTCGTACATGGCTTGATAGTGATTGGGAAAATAACGAGTTTAATGATGACGGTGAGTTTACAAATTCACCATTTGATGAGTTTCGACCATGGTATCGTGGTTTCAAAGGTCCAATTACATCTGATGGTGTTGGTAGATGGGTGACCAAGGGTATAATTAATAATACAAAGAAGAATATTATTGAAGTTGTTGAGTTACCTATCGGTATGTGGACAAACAAGTTCAAAGAGAACTGTGAAGATTTAGTCCAAGAGAAGCAGATTAAAGGATTGAAGAATTATTCGTCTCCTAAGGACGTAAAATTTATAATCACAGAGAGCGAGAATGGTATCCTATGTAATACGAAGAACATGAAATTAGAGACAACCTTACACACTTCTAACATGGTTGTGTTCAATGAAAAAGAGCAATTAAAGAAGTGTAGGACTGTTGATGAGATTATAGATACATTCTGTAGAGTTAGATTCGGTTGCTATACGAAGAGGAAGTCTCATCAAATAGAGGTTTTGACAAAACATATCAAACACCTACATAACAAGATTAACTTTCTAGACGCTGTTATAAATGGAAAACTAGAGATAATGAATGTGAAAGAGGAAGAGTTAATCGATAAAATGCTTTTGATGAAGTTGGAAAAAGAAGATGATTCATATGATTATCTATTGAGACTTCAGGTTCGTACGTTCACGAATGAGAAGTTGTTGTTGTTGAGGAACGATATAAAGAACAATGAAATATCACTTGACAAACTGAATAATACAACTGAGAAAAAGATGTGGGTAAGTGAGTTAGAGGATTTCGAGAAACAGTATGTGACTTTTTTGAAGGTGATGAAGTGAATGTAAAGTATAATTATTATTATTTTTTCTAAAAATAATAAAAAAGTTTAAAGTGTGTAGGATATAAGTTAAAATGCAATATACAGATAGTACAGATAAACTAGTTCCATTTTTTCGTAAATTGGCTGATGATATAGAGACTTTGAAACTCACACCTCAACAAATGTTAGATGCCGGAAAGATGTATATGTCTTGGCAGTTTGATAATAATTCTGATATGACAAATATGTCAGAATATGAAATTCGCAAATATTTAATTACTGGTTGGTATATATACCACAACACGCCTGAGAACCATTCAAATGTTCAAGATGATACTTAAATATCGTCTATATCTATCTTATCCGCACTCAAGAAATCAAAACCCAAATCTTCTGATGTTTGTTTAGCACCGTCGTCAGTTATCATGGCTGACGTTTTCGCAAACCACGATGGTATCTCTCCATATTGAACCAACTTTTTAACCTCGTCTTCCGTGTATTTATAGACAACGTCCGTTTTACCATCTTGAAAATCTCGACGACTTACTATAACGACATCGTCTAGTGTTACGAATTGACGTCGTTTCTTCATACCTCCACCAACTTTACCCAGGGTGTCGGTCATATCAGGTAATTTAATAGTAACACGTCTATCACCTAACATTGATACTACCTTTCCGTATTCCTGTAGTTCGTCTTTATACTCCAATTCCCTAATTTTGACCTCCTTTACAGATCCTTTATTCTTTTTACTTTTCTTAGGCATTTTGTTATTTATTTTATTATAATGTAATTTGAAAATCAATTATAATATTATCTGTTCATTGGAAGCGATGTAATTTTCAGACGTGATGGTTCTGAATTATCAGACGGAAGCATATTAATCGGTATCTGTGTTCTTTGATGAGCGAAATTATCTATACGTTGCGTTTGTTGCGACGTACGTTTATTCTTTATTGGCATATTTTGAGTTGACTGACGAGGAGGTATGTATATTGGTTCGATATCATCTGTTAATCCTAGGTCTGCGATATTAGTCATACCGATTTCTTCCACTTCTTCTTTCTCTTTTTGTATATTCGATTGGACATTGGATATAAATTCAGATACTGACTTGAACCCTTCGTAAACATCAAGTTGTTCACCTCCGTAAACTAAAATTGCAGGTAGTTCTTTTAATTTTATGTTAGTTGAGTTCTTCACTATTGCGTTCAAGTCTGGATTAACAACATCAACAGGAGTTGTTACGTTCTTCAACTCGGAAGTTGATACGATTCTATTTAAGATTTCATTACACTCATTATCCTTGCTACTGAATACAAACAAGATTTTCATTTTATTATACAAAACAAATTTTTAAATAATGTTCTCTTAATATAAATGACTATATTAAAAAAAAATGTTATTGAAGTGATGCACGAGTCCGGTAGAGGTATTTTACCAACTCTACCTGCCGAAGGTGTGAGTTCTATGTTGAGAGAAATAAATAGACGCGTAAGTAATATAACAAACATGAACAGTGACCTAACCGAAGTAGATGTAATGAATTCGTATTTATATAATCTATCACGTTCTAATAAGGTTACTGCTGATAGGAATGCTAGTCAAATATCGGTAACTAAGACAATCAATGACTTAGTTGACAAATATATTGGTTCGATTCAGGAAAAAAAAACAAAGAATGATTTATCCTACTTGGAATCTATAAATATTACAGAAACAATAACAACTAACTCTATTAAAGGTGTTGTTCGAAAGAAGAAAAGTGTATCAGGTGTTGCGAGTGCTGTAGGTGGGATTAGAATGTTCTGATCAGAATTTAAGTTTCTTTTCAAATAAAACGCCTATCGATTTCATATTAGACGAGAAATCTTTAGTTATACCATGGTTCTGATATTCAACCTTATCAAAACTTTCCCTGAACTCATTTATATCCATATGACCTCCGTATTCTAACAAAGTTCTCCATGAGGGGGCCGTTGAAATAACGGTTATATTTTTATTAAACATCTCATTGTATAACCGAATTAATAGCATCTTAGAATTTATGTACAAAGGGTTTGTCTTGTTGTCATCCACGTAGGATACACAACAGTTAAAAGAACAGAATACCCCATCAGTTACATAAACCGAATCATCCTTGTCTTTATGACTGTCTTCTTGTATAATGTAATCGTTACTATTGATAATTGATGTATATTTTTTATATATCTTGCTTGGATTATGCGAAATAGGACAACCGATTGATAAGTTATCGAAAGAATTCTTACACCAGAAACAGTTATATTTGTTACGCGTTGTATCAGTCTTTGTTATGTGGTCTATCATCGAGACATTGCATTTATGTAATTGTCTAGAAGGACCTAAGAAAACCATAGTCTTTTGTGTTATGTTTCCACTTAATTCAGATATTTTAGTCTTACCTCTACCCGGTTCAATAGATAGGTCGTATTTATCTTCTATAATCTCTGGGTTGATAGACTTGAGAGTAATAGTATATTTAATTCTTTTTATTTTATCGGTCATTTACATTGTGTCTTAATAATTAATAATTATATTTCGTTTTTTATTCTAAAAATATTTCTATAATGAAAAGAACATGTCAAGACCTGTTATATTTGGAGTTCCTCTTACTTCTTCGAAACTTTATGATGTAAAACTATCTAATATAGAAGGAAAAAACATACTAGGGCCTTTCCGTTATCAAAGTCCAATAAACACTGGTGTTACTGAACGTATGTATCAGAGTAACAACATTGAAAATACGGAATTATCTTTAGAGCAGAAGACGGCTCTTATGTATAAAAACGCCATAATCAGACGTAATGAAAGAGCAGATATTGAATTGCTTGTCGGAGCGCAACTGAAACTAAAACGTAAGAATGGGCTTGCGTCTGGTTATGGTATTTCAATAAAATAAATAGTAAAAATTATAATAATTTATTATTATAATTACATTTCCTTGTTTATGTTAGATGTGTTAATTTCACCACTTTTTTTAAAATCTTTAATAGTATTTTTTAATTTAGGTATAAGGTTTGAGAGAAAATCATCTTCTGTACTATCCTTATTTTCTAGTTTGAATGGATACATGAAAATACAATTTTTCTTCTGGGCTTTAAATACATCCGGGTGATCGTCCATTATTATTGTATTACTCTTGGTGTAACCATTCATTTTATATATGTTCCATATCATTTTTAAATTCTTTACACTATCCATTCTTTCTTGTGATGCTTCACAATGATAAGAAAACAATATCCAGTCTAGTTTGCGTCGACTGTCTTTATTAAGAATTATCTTCTCGATAATAAACAATGCGTAGTCCTTACTAGCGGCTGTCCAAACAGAGACGTTGAAATTTTTAAACGCGAAATCAAGAAATTCCTGAAGACCTGGTCGTTCAATAACTGTATAATACCCCTTGTCCATCTCATGCTTTGTCATCGACCTAAGTTTATCTTTTTCATCCTTGGATAATTTTTTTTTTTCTTCTTTAGATACGGAATATATTATTGTTTCATCCAAATCCAAAATGAGACATGGTTTATTAATATCTTTCATTTTATTATTAGAAATATTTAAATTTTAAAATATTTTATAGAGAAAAATTTATATACTAAATGTTCTGTGCTAGTTTTGACATAGGCAAAAAGAATTTTAGTTTTTATGTCGAGAAATTCGACCACATACAGAATATAAATACTTCCGTAAAAATGATATACGAACCAAATGGAACACCTACAATCGAGACACAGGATTTTATAAACACTGTTTGTTCTAACGGAGAGCGCGTATTACTTGAGAACTTAGATATCACAGAAGGATGTGACCCGAAAGCAAAACTTGACCCGTTAACTTTTCACAATATGACTGATGTGTTAGATAAATATCTACATATTTGGGACAAGTGTTCAACATTTATAATAGAAAAACAAATGCAGTTCGGTCAACAAACAAACCCAATGGCAGTCAAACTTGGACAACATTGTTATTCTTACTTTGCGTTCAAATACGGTAGATTTAGAAACATAATAGAGTTTCCGGCGTACCATAAGACACAAGTTTTAGGTGCCGCGAAGATTCCCGGAAAAAAAACAAAAACTGGTAAAATTAGTTACAAAGCAATTGACAAACCAAAACGAAAGAAATGGTGTATAGAAAAAGCAAAGGAAATTCTCGAAATGAGAAAGGATCAGGCATCTATAGACCAGATAAAAACAAGTAAGAAAAAAGACGACCTATGTGACGTTATATGTCAATTACAAGCATGGAAAATTTTAAGATTGAAAGAAGAATAATTTTATATATTTAAAAAATACAAAATTAATTTAATTTATTTTACACTACACAAACTGGAGAACAACATCGGTAATCTTCAACGATACAATTTCACTAATAACACTATTCAAAGTGGTTTTAGTCACTTTGAACACTCGACTAGGATTCACTTTCCACGCTGGTTGATTTAAAACTCGTGGTTGATTTAAAACTCGTGGAATTACACGTTCATCGACATGAGGAACAATACATTTCTTATTCACCACATTAGGTATAAGTTCTTTTTTCATACCCATTCGAAGACACAAGGCAACCTTATCAACCTCTTCCCCTGGATGAGAAAACATACATGTTCTACCTGGACCATTTACCCACTTTCCAGAAACAAGTTTTGTATTCCTACAACGATCTCCAAACCCACATGGGGATATGTTCATTTGAGATGGGTTATGTGCGAACTTACACCTCTTACCATGACGGCACTTGACATTATCAATAACTGATATACACAACATTGAAAACGGAACTTGTGCTCCTCCAATCGGTTTACCAGTATTTTTAGACTTATCATCATAGAACATACGCACGAGAGTATCTTCAGTGGTTTTCTTCTTATTTGTACTCTTAGTTTCAACTTTATTCCACCCATCTTTGATCTTGACTTCTACCTTCACCAATTTATTGTTGGTTGTTTCTATGACAAGTTCATCGAAAGTACGCACTACTTTATCTACAACTACTGGAATCATCAGTTTTTGTCTAGATACAAATTTTTCAACTTGCTCTCTCTGGAAAATTTGAAACTCAGTTTCCTCGACAACAACTACATCTTTTTTAACAACAGGTTTAGCAGACATTCGCATGTTGATTTCTTTTATTTTTTCTAACCTTTTTGTTTCTTCTATATAATTCTTTTCTTTCTTGTTATCCCTTTTAAGTTGTCTAGATTTCTGTGCCTCTAACGCAACCAGTTCCACCAACTTTTTATACTTTTTATCTCGAATCTTAGACATGGCCTCTGCACTTAACTGTCCAGGAAGAGCAACCAATATCGTTGTTTTCTTATTACCTCCACCATTTCTTCTATGACCCCAAACTGCACTACGTGATTCATTAGACTTATTCGTATCAGTATAAAACTTAGAAGATGCAATTGGAATAGCGGCAATCCTAGCAATCTCAGCTGATTCATCCGCCATACGTTTCAACATAATCGCTGAAAACTTAGGTAATCTAGATACTATAAAATCTAGTTCCTTTTTCTTAAATTCTGCATCTTTCTTATCATTCTGTAAATTAAACTCAACTAATTCTGCATCTTTTTTATCTTGTTCCATTTTAGATCGATAAGAAGCCATTGACGCAACCCATGAAGAAGCATCAATCGTAAACACGGCCGGACATGACTCATCTGGCTTGTCCAATGAGTCGAACACCAATTCATTAAAATAATACATATTTCTATCTCTCTCATCCTCATCATCCTGTATCTTTTTGATAATATCACCTAGAGTAGTTGTTCTCTGAACTACAGTATCTAGATACGGTCTTCCCATCGCATCGTAATACATGTACTCTGGTTCATAACTATCATCGCTGTCGTCTTCATACCCTTCTGACATTGTCTGTCTCATAATTTTTGTTGCGTTAAACGCCTTGTATCGTTTTTTCTTATTAAATAAGTTTCGAATATTCGGATTTATAATTGATGTCATAATCTCTGAATATTTGGTATATTTCAAACTAAATATTCAATTTTATAAAATTATTTTTTTTTTGAAATAAAATCGAATATTTATTCTATTGTTTATTTTAGAGTATAAATGACTACAAGAATAATGTATAAAAAAAAAGACGTTATGATAGATATAGAGACCCTAAGCACTCGATCTAACGCAGTAATTGTTTCTATCGGAGCCATCAAGTTTGAGAGGAAAGGACATCTACCAAAGTTAGAAGATATGGATAGTTTCTATACTAAGGTATCCAGAGAATCATGCGAAGTTTTAGGTATGGATGTTGACCCGTCGACTATTGAGTGGTGGAGTAAACAAGACGACACGATAAGGTTCGAGGCAATCGAAAACACCGAAGGAAGATTAGAAATTAAAGACGCTCTTACGAAGTTAACAACCTGGATTGGAACCAGTCAATATGTATGGGGTAACGGAGACGATTTTGACTGTGTTATTTTGGCAGATGCTTATGCGAGATGTAACATGAAAGTACCGTGGAAGTTCTGGGACACACGTGACACACGAACTATCTTCGATATCGCCGGTGTACGCAATAACGACCTACCAACTAACGAAAAACACCATCCGGTACATGATTGTTATAGACAGATTGCAGGTGTTGTTATGTCTATGGGAAAACTTAAATTAACTGTCTATGGGAAAACTTAAATTAAATAATGCACAACTCCTTTTTTAATAAATAAAATATTAAAAACTCACAACTCACATATCTTCTTCATTTTATTTGTGTTGACACAACTTTCATTACCCAACCCACCAACATCCATTAGAATTATACAGTTATCCCAGTTCGACATCGTGTTCGTTATATTAATTCTATGATTCTCTCCCACAACAACTATAAACTCGGTAACATCGTCACCCTTGGATATTTCCCATAAAATTTTGTAATCCATAACCTTACACCAAGCCCATTGCAGGTCATATATTCCAGGTTTAGATTTTTCAAATCCTTTAAATAATAAATTTAGTTTGTTTTTATACTGAATTAACTCTTCTGTATATTGTGATATTTTTGGATCATTTAACTTTACTTTTTTATACTTTTCTATATAATCTTCTTGTACAGAACCGGTTCCGTCTTTATACTTTCTAAAGAAACCAGAAGTATTATTATAAAGATGTTGCTGTTGCTCCGTAGTCAAATAAAACAATCGTATATCCACACCACTTGATTTTTCCCTAACTATATTAGGTTTTGATACAAAAACGTCACGTATTATTTGTGAACCTACGCGATGTATCTGATTTATCATTGATTGATTATACTCGAATAAAAATCTACAATGTTTGTTAGAGTTCGCTCGACTTAGACAATAATCGTAAATAGACATCGACTTACCTTCACCACAACTGAATTCATGTTCATGTAACTCACCAATTATAGTGATAACACGTGGTGAACCGTTGATAGTCAATTCCATTTGTGTCACACCCCTAGCAGAGTTTATCCACGATTTGTCTTTAATATTGCATACACTCATAATTTATTTTTGATATTATAAATAAAAATAATTAAAAAAAACTACGGTGAATACTTATAGAATGATTATTGGATACGGAAAACCAATTGTTAGTAAAATATTTAACTTCACCACAATGAGAGTAAAAATACAATTGTTCATGATGTTTCATATTTGGAGCGACAGACATCGTACTCTCAGCAACTGAGTCTTCCGTATTAACCACCCTATAAATAATAGCAGATGAATTATCTACATATTTAGCGAATTCAATATTACCCGTTCTGGGACAGCCAAAAACATAACTTATTACGTCAAAATCTTTAAAGGCAAACTCGGTACTCAAAATAAGAGATATACAACCTCCCATACTATGACCAGAGAAACAAATCTGATATTTTTTGAATTTCATTAAATTACGTACTACCTTTAAAATCAACAAGTAAATTCTATTATATACATTTAAGTGCCCACAATGTATCTTTATGTTAGTATCAGTTTTCATAAATGACGGAACGTTTCTGTATTTTTCAGACGCCTCTTTATAATTGTTCTGATAAAACTTAAGATTATTCACCCATTCAACGTTCATTTTAGAACCTCTAAATACCACGAATATAATATCACCTCGTGTTAATATACAACCGAATGGTATAGTATCAGTTTTGTCGTATGTGAATGATTTATGTAAAACCATGTCGTCAACATCCATGTGACCAGAATATATATTCTCGATTAACTCACAACATCCTTTAGCCATCGTATTATCGAAAGCAACCTGTCGGATATTCGGTGTAATAACATCAACTCTATTGATATAACACGGTATATCTTTACCCGAATACACGGGGTTATTTATAGCATACATAACACCCTCTTGATTTGAGAGTATGGTAACCAAAGAGAAAACACCTACTAAGAAAAAAATAAAAACTACTACAGTCGAAATTACATAAGAAATTAACATACTTTATAATTTGTAATATTGTTTTAGATAAATAAAATTTAGGTTTTATTTATTATGTAAGTAAAAATTTACCACTATCAGACTTTTTTTGCTTGGGTATTTATTCTAAAATGCAAAAGTTTTTTAGATAACGAAACTCGTAAAGTAAATAATTTAAATAAATAAAAATTGAATTAGAATTTACTTTTTTTTTATTATAACTAAAAATGTCTCAAGAAAACGAAAATGACCCTGAATATATCAATAATACAGATGAAATAGAAATAGAAATAGAAATAGATGAAGAGGGTAACATCATAACTGATGAAGAGGATAATGTAGAAGAGGATGATAGCGAAGAAGATGATAGCGAAGAAGATGATAGTGAAGAAGATGAAGATGATGATAGTGGATCTGAATACGACGACGATCCTATCATTTATATTAAACCAAAACCAGCATGGACTCGAAAAAGGATAGCATCTGAAGATTATACAACGGATGAGAAAAGAGACAAGGCTATTACTACTCTTCAAGATTTTGCAAACAAGGAACCTGTTTTAAAACTAGCTGATATATTAGAAAAGTACAAGATTTCACAAATCGTTACAAACGATGAAGGTTGTAAATGGGTAATCGATGAAGTAACAAAAATCATCTCAAAAAGTAGACGCCCAGATATAATCAGAATCACAAACGTATGTAAAACACTAAAATCTATGTTAAATCTTGAAGAATATATAGATGAGGATGAAGATGAGGATGAGGATGAGGATGAAGAAATGGAGATGGAGATAATCGTAGATAAAAACATAGATATTTCGAATTTACTACTGCATATTTTTAAGACAGGTTCTACTAAAGACGCAACTCCAGATACTGATCCGTTCGAGAGCAACACTTCGAAGTTCAAGCGTCTATTGACCAATACACATTCAAGTACTGACGACCAAACAATCAAATTTTTCAAGACATTATCTGACGAAAAACAGATACATTACATTGATTTAATATCTAATATGAAAATAAAAACTAATACAGTATCGGATATTCCATACTTACTACGATTGGTTGATTTTGAAATAGATGACGTGTCTAAACAGACGATATTCGACCACGTTTCTGCATTTGAGAAATTGACTGCGTCATCTGGTGAATACAATAAAAAGAAAAACTTAATCAAGGCGATTAAGAATCTACCGTTTGGTAAGATAGCAAAATTACCTCTTGAACTAGAAGAAGCGATGAGCCATAATGGTCCGTCTTATGTACAAAATGGTAATAAGAGAATCCGTACAGATAAAGGTGAGAAACTAATATCGTATCTAGATAATGTACAGAAAAACATCGATAAGACAATTTATGGACATGTCGAGACAAAGAATCAGACAATGCGTCTTATTGCTTCTATGATTTCTAACGGAAGTGCTAAGGGTGGTCATTGTTTTGCTATGTCAGGTCCACCGGGGGTTGGAAAGACTGCTATAGCCGAGGAAATTGCGAAGGCACTTGGACGCCCATGTGTAAAGATAAATATGGGAGGTGCTTCTAATGGAGACGACTATGTTGGTCACGGGTACACTTATGAAGGTTCCACATACGGACTCATCGCTCGAGCCATGATGAACGCTGGATGCGAAAACCCAGTTCTAATTTTCGATGAACTAGACAAGGTATCTAACACGGCAAAGGGTCATGAGATTAATAACATACTTATTCATATGACAGACACGACTCAAAACAACTCTTTCCAAGACAAATACCTAGCAGGTATTAATATCGATCTAAGTAAGGTAGTTATGATATTCTGTTTTAATGATCGGTCGAATATTTCACCAATTCTATTGGATAGAATGAAAGTTATCAAAGTCGGTGGATACAAAATAAACGACAAGGTTATAATCGCCAAGAAGCATCTAATTCCATTGATTACTAAGGAATTAGGTTATAAAGATTGTGACTACTCATTTGAAGACATCGTTATCAGAGACATGATTAACCAATATACCTTTGAAGGCGGAGTTAGACGGCTTAAGGAACTAATCACGGACATTCTAATGGAGATTAACCTACGAAAGATGACTGGTCAGAAGGTTGACAATCAAGATCCAACCAATACTATGAAAATAACTAAGACAATGATTAGAGACGATATATTCAAAGACAAACACCCAGTTCAACACACGATGGTCGCAACTTTAAATCAAGTAGGACTTGTAAATGGATTATGGGCGAATAGTTACGGTGTCGGTGGGTTGATTCCGATCCAAGCGCATATAATCCCTACATCCTCAAAGTTCGAATTACAACTTACTGGTATGCAAGGAAAAGTGATGGAAGAATCTATGAAGGTTGCAAAGACAGTGGCTTGGCGGTTATTACCTAAGGCTAAACAGAACGAACTTATGAAGTCTTGGAAAAAAGATGGGTCGTCAGGTGTTCACATTCACTGTCCAGACGGTGCGACTCCTAAAGATGGACCTAGTGCGGGAGGTGCTATCACAACTTGTTTGGTTAGTCTACTAAGCAATACCCCAGTCGATCAGTCGTATGCTATGACTGGAGAGATAAACCTTAAGGGTGATATCACCGCTATCGGGGGATTAGAAGAGAAAACTTTTGGTGCAATTACAGCAGGTGTAAAAACTATTTTATACCCGCTTGAGAATCAACGCGACGCTGATAAAATCAGAGAGAAGTTTCCGTCATTGTTCGACCCGTTATCACCAACATGTATTCGTATGATAGCAGTTGACAAAATCGAACAGATACTTGAATATGTACTTTTAAAATAAATTAAATTTTGTAGTTAGATAATTAATAATATCTACAAAATTATACCTTCTTCTTTCTTCTTGTCTCTTTTTCCTTCTTGTTACGAATATCAATCTCCATCATTCGCATCCTCATTATCTCCATCTTATCAACTGTTTCGTCGTTAATATGTTGTTTCCTCTTAGGAGATCTAATTGGAAAATCACCTGAAGAAGATGAAGCATCAGATGATGATTCATCTGAACTTAGCATTTCAAAATCATCACTCTTATCATACAAAGATTCAGCAAAATCATTAGGTGTCTTCTTGAAAGAATTATAATATTCAAGAGTACTACGTCCTTTATTATCCACTGGTTTTTTACCATCCTTCGTAGCACTCCTTGCACGTCTAAACTTATTCCTAGAACCAGTATCTACGTCGCTTTCTACGTCACTTTCTACGTCACTTTCTACGTCGCTTTCAATCTCCTTATCTAATTCCTTATCTACTTTCTTATCTGACTCAACACATTCTTTATTATCATCTATTTTTTCAACTTCATTGGGTTTTGCAACCGAATTTGTAGATTTGTAACTTACTATCTCTAAACTATCATCCGGAAAAATAACGGCAAACATACTCTTAAAGAAATTCTCTTTTTCATAAGGTATAACCCATCCATGCTTAAAACCCCAACGACCACCAGATTGCTTTGCTATATTCATATATTTGTTTTTGTCGTAGTTTAAACCAATAAGAAAACTAACCGAGTTATAAGGAGTACAAATAATTTTAGACATTTATTATCTGTTCGACAATTCTTAAGATAATAAAATCGATTTTTTCGAAAGATTTCGCTTGAAAATACGCAATGAACATGAGTGAAAAGCAAGAAATATTTAATGGGGAACGTGGAGTTCGTTTTCAAAAGATGATTCGTAGTCTTCTGAAACGAGGTAACCTATCAGCGGAATCGATTGATCGCTATACAAACAAACAATCAATGGATGTATTTGACCAAGCGTTCACCGCTTCGAGTGCTGACCCAGAAGTAAACTATGAGATGTATGAACAACTTGGTGATGTAACGGCAAACAAATTTATCGTATGGTACATGTACCGTCGATTCCCACAACTTCTACACCCTCTTGGTGTCAAGGTGGTAGCGCGACTTCGTATAAACTACGGCGCTAGACAGTCGTTCTCTGATATCGGAGAAAAACTGGGGTTTTGGGACTTCGTGTCTTCATCGGTAGAAGACAGAGGTAGGAAGAAAAAAGATCTATTAGAGGATTGTGTTGAGTCGGTTATTGGAGCGATCGAACTCCTTATCGATAATAACTCTCGACCAGGGGTGGGACATGCAGTTGTATACGATATACTTTCTAGTATTTTCAACGAAATAACAATTTCGTTGAAATATGAGGATCTATATGATGCAAAGACACGTCTAAAGGAACTATTCGATTTCAACAAAGATAAATTGGGTAAGTTGACATACGATAAAACACGAGATGAGGGAACAGGTTTGTTCACATCTCAGGCGCGGGTAGATAGACAGATTGGAATGGATTCAACTATAACAGGTGTCATTGGATTTGGTTCGGCTACTAAACTAAAGGATGCTGAACAACGAGCGGCTACTCATGCTCTTATAATGATGAGTAAGAAGGGTTACAGTAAACCAATACCACCAGAATACACACAATTCAATAACTCTTAAATCAAAAAGTATATGTTTCTATTATTAAAAAATAGTTTTAAATTTTTATTATATATAAAATTATTAAATAATGAAAAAAGTTAAGTTCGAAGACGAAGGAATGAATGATAGTTTGTTAAGACGAATTCAAGAAGGAGAAAATACTGAAGAAGTGTGCGGGTGCTGTACATTTTTTGACTTCTTTAGTATATTTTTTTAAACTCGACACCCTTTAAAATTGATTATTTATATACTTTTGTAGAGAAAAAGTACAATGAGCATTAATAATGTCATTGGAATATTATCATCTCCCGTTTCCTCTACATACATGACCTGCCTACCTTACCTACCTTACCTACCTTACCTAGCCTACCTAGCCTACCTACCTTACCTAGCCTACCTAGCCAAACCTACAACTTCTCTTACATCAATGCAACTTCGTTCTAGTAAAATAAATTTGCTACCAGAAGATATGATATACGAAATCGGTAGATTTTTATCTAAAAAAGATTTTAGATCACTGTTAACAACATCAACAATAATGAAATATTCCAAGTTTAAATATCAATATTTAAACTTGAATCGAGAAAGATCAGAGCTTTTTGTAACAGACGACGAAAATGCTAGATCCTTCCTTCATCAAGTATTATCACAAATGGTAAATCCAAATAAACAATTATCATTGACATTATCAAATCGTGATCATTCGAATTGTAATCCTAATCAAATAACCGATGTATCAATGCTCGGGAACGTCCATACATTGGATTTATCTTGCTGTAATCAAATAACCGTTGTATCAATGCTCGGGAACGTCCACACATTGGATTTATCTTGTTGTACTCAAATAACCGATGTATCAATGCTCGGGAACGTCCATACATTGGATTTATCTTTTTGTAGTCAAATAACAGATGTATCAATGCTCGGAAACGTCCATAAGTTGAACTTAATGCATTGTAAAAAAATAACAGATGTATCAATGCTCGGGAACGTCCATACCTTGAATTTACAGTATTATAGAGGAGGAGGTGTATCAATGCTCAGAAACGTTCATACATTGAATTTAACTCGGTGTCTAATAACTGATGTATCAATGTTTGGAAACGTCCATAATTTGAATTTATCTGATTGTGAGAGAATAACAGATGTATCGATGCTTGGAAACGTTCATACTTTGAATTTACACGGTTGCCACATAACAGACGTATCAAATCTCGGAAACGTCCATACATTGGATTTATCTAAGTGTGACAAAATAGCGAATTTATCAACGCTCGGAAACGTCCATACATTGGATTTATCAGGCTGTCACGAAATAGATGTATCAAAGCTTGGAAACGTCCATACATTGTGTTTGCGTCATTGTAGAGGAATAATAGGTGTATCTATGCTTGGAAACGTCCATACCTTGGATTTATTTTATTGTAAAGAAATCGTAGATGTATCAATGCTTGGAAATGTCCATACTTTGATATTATCATGTTGCGACAGAATAACAGATGTATCGATGCTTGGAAACGTCCATACTTTGAATTTATCAGGGTGTGACAGAATAACAAATGTATCAATGCTTGGAAACGTCCATAATTTACATTTACCTAATTGTAAAAAAATATGTTAGAAAACATCCATACTTTGGATTTATATAGATTCGAAAGAGATTGATTAGATATGGGGTGTGGTGGGGTGTGGGATGTAGGGGTGTATGTAGTAACTATAACTATATAATTAAATTAATTATTTTATTTAACATATTATCGTATTCGTATCGTTTCAGTTATATACAATTTCCGAGAACCATAAGTATTAGATATATCTTCGAG
>Ga0075108_10000936_pt1 | contig 15647 bp, 15 predicted proteins | sample AntAceMetag02UK1_FD_69797 | JGI IMG/M metagenome (GOLD analysis project Ga0075108, IMG submission 69797) | Saline lake microbial communities from Ace Lake, Antarctica - Antarctic Ace Lake Metagenome 02UK1 | ecosystem: Environmental > Aquatic > Non-marine Saline and Alkaline > Saline | place...
GTTTATTGTCCAATCGATAGAATACCTACCGACATCGACAATATATATTTCACTTGTCGATGTCAATGGAATCTACCAAGCGACTTCACTTGACATGACATAAATGTTCTATAGAGGATTCGAACCTCAGTTGACCGAATCAAAACCGGACGTGCTCTATTAAAATCAATTTTAATATATGATTTCAGAAAGATAAATAAAATGAATAACACCAAATACCTAAAATTCGGACTGTTTTTAATACCAGAAGAAGATGTAAAAAACCATCCTTTGAAGACTGCTCGAGGTTGGATCGAATCATACGGGACAAACGTCAACACGGGAACCATTTACGAAATAAAGACAGGTCTGTCTATACTTTTAGGGGCTGGATTAATCGAACCAGATGACTTATACGGTGAATTCAAGGATGTACGTAAACTAGAAACGATCGGTGAAATAGAAGGACTCGTAAATGTAACTCAGTCTGATGACATGGGTGGGACTGCAGACATAGGTATCAAGTATAAAAACAAGGATAATATCGAGTATTATTCAATTACAAAATGGACAAATACTTTTAATAAGTGTATTCACAATGGATCAGCCACTAAAGATTACGGTATGTCCAAATCTACCAATACGGAAAAAAATAACATAGACGCGTATAATTTGGCGATAGCATACAGAATGTTGAATTTTGGACCAACACCCAACAGCAAATGGAAACGAACACCCACATGCCCTGGTACGAAATCAATGTGTGAATTTCTAGCAAAAGAGGCATCGATGAAATTCAACACATTCGAAGATAAAAAGAAAATACATATTATATCCAATATACTAGATTTGGATAGTCAAATGAAAACGAACACCAAAGGGATTATTTACTGGGACATAAAATCTAATTCTATAAAGGGGGTGTATAGTTGGAGATTTGCGTCTAACATCCATGATTTCTTAGAAACTTACTCAGACGGTATTTATATTTACCACGGCACACCCGATAAGTGGTTGATAAGGACTCAGGCTAAGTATAACAATGGTATAATTGAAGGCATGTCGTCTAAAAAACCCCCGAATTATTGGAAACCTAGGATGTCAACTAACTACTTATCCTCGTGGAATTCGGTTGTATTCTCAATGGGTGTATTTGAGATGATCGGGATAGTTCTTTAGTCAAATAACGGATCGTTGTTTATAAGGAACCTGGCACTCCTCTCGATCATCTTCACGTTTACTGCGTTTCCGAACTGTTTATATGAGACTTTATCATCACCATGAATAATAAAGTTTTCGGGAAAGGATTGTAGACGGGCACATTCCCTCGGTGACAGAGTTCTATTTCTCGGACCATAGACAGGTATCATACTCGCCATCGCAACGAGAGTAGGCGCATAATTTAGACCCTTAATACGCACCCCAGATCCACGAGGGCTCCATAACACTTGGGACATGTCTAAATCATCACTGCCGGTTTGCCATTCCATTTTACGGACAGCACCTACCCATAACTTGTTCTTCCTTGAACGTTCCAACCAAGGCCCCAACACAGATATGTTTGTCTTGTAGAATTCCCTGTTTTTATCAATCCAATTCTTGTACTTCAGATAGAACGCTGATTGAGACTTGGAAATGTATTCTACGTTCTCTTCATTTGTGAGGTTCTTTTTCGGTTTAGTCACTGTCGTATTTTCACCGTCTGAGTCCCACCAATCAGTCCATATTGGAAACCTTGGTATAGACACGCCACCCCCTCTCAAAACCAAGATAAAGTCAGACCATACTACCTGTGTCTCTTTCATTTTACCCTTGATATTGTACTTTGGATCGCATTCAGTCTCGACGATGTCTTCAATGGATGTTTCCCGGACCCTCTCTCTAGATATTGATGGAAGACTGCTCAACTCACCTAGATCCTTCCTCTTACACATTATAACGACTCGTTCTCTCGACTGAGGGACCCCGAAATACAACGCATTGAGAATAACTGGTTTCTCGTATGTGTGGTAACCCAGGTCGTCAAGTTTTGATTTTATGGTAGTCCATGTGTTTCCGTCGTCATGAGAAGACAAATTCCTCACGTTCTCAAGTAAGATATATTTGGGCTTGTGGTGGTCTAGAATATTACAAATATCAAAGAATATATTTCCTCTGTTATCATCGAATCCGTTTCGTTGACCCGCCTTCGAGAACGGCTGACACGGAAACCCGGCACACAATACGTCAAACGAAGGTATGGAACTCACCTCAATCTCAGTCAAATCACCCTTTGGGGTAATTCCGTAATTTAGTTTGTAATTATCCCTGCATTTAGCGTCAATGTCACTCGCCATCACACATGTCATACCCATGTTAGCAAGAGCCTGATGGAACCCTCCGATCCCACAGCATAAGTCAATAAATTTTAGTTCGTTCATGTTTATTATTATAATATATTCTGTATTATAATTCAATTATACCGAAAATCAATTTTTATTATCTATCAGCGGGTATAATTTTTGTAAATAAAACTATTAAGAAATTTTATTTATACGAAAAAAAATAAAAAACAATTTAATCAGTTGATGGAATAATTATATAATACCAATATATAAATGAGTACATTAAGTAATTTACGTACAACAGGTATGACTATATCACCAACCTCAGTAGATGTCGTATTACCCAGAAGTTATGGGTTTTATCCAATTAACATGAAAAAGACTACACAGACTCTAAATATAAAACCATTCAAAGAGACTTATTATGCGTCGAAACAATGTAAGCATGTTTGTTGTAAAAAATAAAAACAACTAACCTATATTTTTATAAAATTGATTATTTATATACTTTTGTAGATAAAAATCACAATGAGCATTAATAATGTCGTTGGAATATTATCATCTACCGTTTCCTCTACCTCTACCTCCACCTTTGCCTACCTAACCAAACTTTTACCAGATGATGTCCTTCTTATCATCGCTTCTTTCGCCGGGTCTTCTTTCACAAAACTAGCGCTTACATCCAAATCAATCTGTGAAAGTATCAACATAATGTCAGACTACTTAATGGCATCTAGTCCCAAAAACATCATCCTACCGTTAGGTGTAACGGCACTTACATCAACTATTTTATGCCTAAATTCTATTTATTATAAAAAATGGGGTTTATACTCTACTACAATTGATAAAGAATTGCTGTTTAGAGAAGCAATCAGGACAGGTTCGATATCTACTATGAAACATCTTATATCTCTTGGTGTTGATGTAGATGGTATTAAATCTAGCACCGAGACAGGGGAGGACAATAAAACCGTTAAAATTGATTTTTTCCCAATTCAGGATGCCGTATATTCTAACGACCCTGAAAAATTACGTTTGTTACTTGACTATGCTAATATATCACCTAATGTAATCGTGTGTTGGAAATTCAGAAGAGATTGGTATGATGATCTACTATCATACACCAGCGATACGATGGTCCCGCCTGTACAAACTAATATAAAAATACCACAGATGATACTCGAAGAACACATAAAACAAAGGAATTTTTCTCTGTTCTTCGAGCGTGATTGGCGTTCAGATATTCGTGTCTTCAAATGGTTTTGTATGGCATTGTCAAATGTCCCAAGAGGTCTACAAACTGGTTACACTTCTAGATGCGATATTCTATCGTGCAAAAAGAGGTGTTCGAATATTAGGATTTGTAATGGACTAATGTTATGTGAGAAGTGTGCGAATTCTAAGAGAGGACCAGGAAAGGAAGCGATTAATGAAAGTAACTACATACAAAATCTTTGGATAGAACCATATTCCGAGAATTATTACGATTATTATGGTAATATTGATCAAAATCGTATTGATGCTTATAATACTGGTTTTTATGACGATTACGATTATGAGGCTGATTACGAAGTTGACTATGACGAAAAATATGGAAGATATGATAGATTCGAAAGAGATTGAGAGATTGAGATATGGTGGTGTACATAGTAACTATATAATTAAATTATAAAACAAGAACTAACATATATTTTTATAAAATTGATTGAATGCAAAAGGATGCAGTGGAATAATAGACTTATAAATTATATTTTATTTTTAAAGATAAAATATGAATTCACTACCGGAAGATATGAGATAGGAGATAGGAACATTTTTATATACCAAAGATTTGAAATCTTTACTAACAACATCAGTAAATATGAAATATTCAAAATACAAATACCAATATCTAGAGTTAAACGAAGAAAGTTCGCAATAAACAAAGTATTCCGTGATAAAATAAAATATTCTAATAAACAATTATCATTGGATTTGTCAATGTTAGAAAACATCCATTGTCACCAAATAACAGACGTATCAATGCTTGGAAAAGTGTGTTGTTTGAATTTATCACATTTATATAAATTAACAGATGTGGCCCATATGTTCGCTAAATTTATAAAATAAATTTTATAAAATAAATTTTATAAAATAAACTTTATATTGAATTACTATAAAATGCTTAATTACGACATGGACTATAAAATGCTTAATTACGACATGGAAAAGAAAAATCTTTTTTCAGAACAAAAAAAGTTATTACTTAAAAATGACTTCACGGGTGTAGTTGAAACATTTAATCAAATCGATACTAATATAGATTTGAATTGTCCCAACCACAGAGTTGATTCTGAACGTGCCAAATTGATAGAGAAGACGCGCCAGTGGAATGCGTTCATGCCAAAATTCCGGGTTGGAAATATTTTCTCCAAAGATGCAAAGATATTACCCACTTACAACAGCAACAACAACGGCGATAATGATGACGAATATTATACGGATGACGTCAGGAACAACCGTGATGGTGGTGATAATAGTGAAAATGGGGGGGGAGGCAACAACGGCGCTTCCCGCGGTGGTGGACGATTTGGAGGTTACGACACCAATCAGGAATTGGATGATAACTTTTCAATGTCCGATGAAAACAAAAAACTCATCCTGGACAAAATGAATTCAATACCAGACGACATGATATATGAGATCGGACGATTTTTATCTAGAAAAGATTTTAGATCGTTGCTAACAACCTCAGCCAAAATGAACCATTCGAGACATCAATATCGATATATAGAACTAAACCAAGAAAATTCATACCTGTTTGCTTCGAATGAATTATTTCGCAACGAAGTATTATCAAAAATACAAAATTCAAATAAACAATTATCATTGGATTTATCTATGTACCAAGGAATAACAGACGTATCAATGCTTGGAAACGTACATACTTTGAATTTATATTACTGTCGAAAAATAAAAGATGTTTCAATGCTAGGAAACGTCCACAACCTAAATTTATCTTTTTGTATCAGGATAACAAACGTAGAAAATCTTGGGAACGTCCATACTTTAGATTTAACTAATTGTTCTGGAATAACAGACGTATCAATGCTTGGAAACGTCCATACTTTAGATTTAACTTATTGTGATAAAATAACAAACGTAGAAAATCTTGGAAACGTCCACAACCTAAATTTATCTTTTTGTAACAAAATAACAAACGTAGAAAATCTTGGAAACGTCCATACTTTAGATTTAACTAATTGTTTTGGAATAACAGACGTATCAATGCTTGGGAACGTCCATAAGTTAACGTTAACTGGTTGTTCTGGAATAACAGACGTATCAATGCTTGGGAACGTCCATACTTTAAGGTTACCTTCTGGAATAATTAGAGGGTCGAGACGTGATATTCAAGCCGCGGCTTCTGATGCTGAATCTAATGCTGAATCTGATGCTGAATCTGATGCTGAATCTAATGCTGAATCTAATGCTGAATCTGATGCTGAATCTAATGCTGAATCTGATGCTGAATCTGATGCTGAATCTAATGCTGAATCTGATGCTGAATCTGATAACAAGCATCTTCGCGTCCTTATCCCTCATGACTTTCTTCGTATCGATAGTCATAAACTGGATCTTAAAAACAGCCTCGGCTCGACCCTCTAGGAATAATAGATGTACCAGTATGAAAAATGAAAATTTTTATCGATTTAGATATAAAAAAATATGAATTCACTACCAGAAGACATAATATATGAGATAGGACGATTTTTAACCAGAACAGATTTTAGATCGTTGCTAACAACCTCAACCAAAATGAACCATTCGAGACATCAATATCAATATCTAGACCTAAACAAAGAAAGTTCAAAACTGTTTGTAGAATGTGACTTGTTTCGTTTTAAAATCTTATCTAAAATAAAATATTCAAATAAACAATTATCGTTGCATTTATCAAATGACAAAATAACAGATGTGTCAATGCTTGGAAATGTCCATACTTTGAAATTATCGGATTGTAGGGGGGTTACGGACGTTTCAATGCTAGGAAACTTACACACTTTGGATTTATCAGAATGTACTGGTGTAACAGACGTGTCAATGTTAGGAAACATACATACTTTGGATTTATCAGATTGTAGTTATGTAACAGACTTCTCAATGCTGGGAAGTGTCCATACTTTGTATTTATGTGGGTGTTTATCCATAAAAGACGTGTCAATGCTAGGAAAAGTGCGTAATTTGAATTTATCATGTTGTGATTATATAACAGATGTATCAATGCTTGGAAACGTAAATACATTGGATTTATCACATTGTACTAAAATAACAGATGTATCAATGCTTGGAAACGTCCATACTCTTAGTTTGGCTGGATGTTCGAAAATAATAAATATATCTATGCTAGGAAACGTACATACTCTGGATTTAAACTTCTTGTGATGTACTAGGAAACGTCCGGGTTTATAATAAAATTGAATATTTTATCTGATTTTTACAGATAAAATATAATGAACTTGTTACAAGAAGACATAATATATGAGATAGGACGACCTTTATCTAGAACAGATTTTAGATCGTTACTAACAACGGACGCAGACCATTACTTAGACTTAAAGAAACGAAGTTCAAGTTTGTTTGCATCAAACAATAAAAATGGCGAATTCTTTCGCCAACAAATCCTAATGAAAATACAATCCCCAAATAAACAATTATCTTTAGATTTGGAAAATGAAGAAATAACAGACTTATCAATGATTGGAAACGTCCATACTTTGAACTTAGGTTGGTGTAGACGATTAACAGATATATCAATGCTTGGAAACGTCCATACTTTGAACTTACATTGTTGTTCAGAAGTAAGTGATGTATCAATGCTTGGAAGAGTTCATAATTTGAGATTATCTTGGTGTGATAAAATTACAGACGTATCAATGCTTGGAGACGTTCACAATCTGAACTTAACATCGTGTTCTAAAATAACAGACGTGTCGATGCTTGGAAAAGTCGATACCTTGAATTTATCAGGTTGTAATAAAATAATCGACGTGTCAATGCTTGGAAACGTAAATAATTTGAGTTTAAGATGGTGTGTAAGAATAACAGACGTATCAATGCTTGGACACGTTCATACTTTGAATTTGGTAGGTTGTTATGGAATAGAAGATACATCGATGCTCGAAAACGTTCATTCCTTGATTATTTAAGATATAAAAAATTTAAACGTTGATTATTAAAAAATGATTTATTTTATCTATTTCTAGAAGGAAATCGTAAGAAATATTACCCATGATGAACCATATGTTTTATATAACATATAATTCCGAGACCAGAACTAACCTATATTTTTTATAAAATTGATTATTTATATACCTTTGTAGATAAAAATTGTCAATGAGCATTAATAGTGTCATTGGAATATTATCATCTCCCGCTTCCTCCTCCTCTCCCATTCCCTCATCTCCCTCTCCTGTTTCCTCCTACCTAACCAAACTTTTACCAGATGATGTACTTCTTATCACCAAACTAACGCGTACATCCAAATCAATCTGTATCAAAGACATGAATTCATTACCAGAAGACATAATATTCGAAATGGGACGATTTTTATCTAGAACAGATTTTAGATCGTTACTTTCAACATCAACAAGGATGAAGCATTCAAAATCTTCATACCAATTCTTGGACTTAAATAAAGAAAGTTCGAAAATGTTCGTATGTAAAAGCGAAACAGGTAAACTATACCATAAGAATATCTTATCAAAAATAAGATATCCCCAACAACAACTGTCATTAAATTTAAGTTGTTGTGTAATAGAAGGTGATATAACACACTTAGGAAACGTACACGAATTGAATTTATCAGGTTGTTCAAACAGGAAAGGCGTATCAATGTTAAGAAACATCCATAAATTAGATTTATCATATTGTACGAAGATACAAAATGTATCGATGTTAGGAAACGTCCATACTCTGTGTTTATCATATTGTAAAGGAATAAGTGACATATCGAAGTTAGGAAATGTCCACACTTTGGATATATCATATTGTATTCAAATAACAGATGTGTCAATGCTAGGGAACGTTCGTAATTTGAATATGTCTGGTTGTAAGGGAGTTACAAATGTGTCAATGCTTGGAAAAGTTTATAACTTGAATATGTCTGGGTGTAATGGGGTTACTGATGTGTCAATGCTTGGAACAGTCCATACGTTGGATGCCAGTTGGTGTGAGGAAATAACAGATGTATCAATGTTAGGAAGTGTCAATACATTGAATTTAAAATGGTCTGTGAAAATTACAGATGTATCAAAACTTGGAAAAGTCCATGATTTGAATTTATCCCATTGTTCACGCATAACAGACGTATCAATGCTCGGGGAAGTGCATACTTTGAAGTTAAAATAATGCTCAGAAATGAAGTAAATATTAATAATTTTATATAAAACTTAAACTCAATTTTTTTTATCTACTACACAAAAACTTATTTTTTTATATTACAAAAAAAATAAATTAATTTTACATTGGTGGCATCGCCTTTCCGTCATTTCCATAAGTAACAAGATCGCTATCTTCTAATACAACAGCGTCTCCTGATTCAATGTCGTCATCGATAGTCCTCATTCTATATCCCTGCCATCTAACACCTCGTTCCGATTCTCCCCAGATATTCTCAAAGTACTCTTTTACTTCATTCTTAATAGGTAACTGATTGTTTGGAAAACTCTCTTTGAACCATTCCTTGAACTGTGCATACATCTCGACAATCATGAGGTAATTGGTTCCCTCTTCGATAATACACTCGTCGATAAACTGTCTGTATATATCGTTTTGTTTTCTGTAAATAGCAGTCGCTTCCTTCACCTTCTCTGGTTCGATGCGTATCGTTATTTTCTTACGCCATTCGAGTAGATACCAAGCGAACGCCTGAATCATTCCAGGTATCTTCTCCTTAAAGTTACGATCCATCGGAAACTTCTTCTCTCTCAACTGTTCCTCGAATGTAACTGGACATGGGTCTCCTGGGTTTATGAAGGTGGACTCGAACGGAATGACCCTTATACGATTCCAAGTTGCCTTATCCGAATACTTTAGTTTTGGCAACTTGTTACAAATGAACGTAAGTGTAAACATAGGGAAAACCTCCCTGGTCGACTTACCTTTTTCGAAGAGATCACGTGCCCAGTAACTATCTCCACCAGATAACTTTTTTAGTTCTCCAATATTAAGCGTCTCGTCGGCGTCAGGTTCTTCCATTGTAGCATGACGAACAGGAGGGGCTGCTCTTGACAATTCGGGATTCGCGCTACCTGTTGAAGTTTTCTTACCTGTAAAATACTGAGTGTTGAATTTAATTGCAAGTTCACCTAACATTAACTCGAAGAAGTTTTGTACAATAGACTTACCATTATCTCCATCACCTGTCCACATATATACCTTCTTTTGTGAATTACCCCCAACGAATATATCAGAATATGTATCCATAAAATAAGCCCGAATCGAACTGTCCGGAAAAATCTTCTGAAGAAACTCCTTTACCTCCTGTACCTCATTATCAGAGTCAGAATATTCTCTATACTCAATAGGGATGTTTTTACTAATATAATCATCTTGTTGTCCATCCCTGAATTGGTTCAATTTAAGGTCGTACACTCCATTTTTGAAGCATATAAGATGTGGATTCTGGTTGAGTTTGTCAGCGAAATCGGGGTCGTAAAAAACTTCCTGAGCCTCTTTCATCACGTTGTTCTTGAAGGGAGATGACTTCATAGCAGATATCAATTTATCAACCTGTTTTCTACGTGTCTTTATACTTGCTTCCTCAGCCTCATCCTGTACTGAACCATACTCGTCCATTAACTTTTTGGCGATTTCTATATAACCCGCAACTATAGTTGTTGATATTCTTTCTCTTAGAAAAACACCTTCTTCGATTTCATGCCATTTGTGTTTGTCTTTCCGGTACTGATACCATGTCTTCCCTACGATAGAAGCACATCTGAACTCGTCGCCGTAGTAAGCATGAAGGACCCGTGCGATGTCATTATGAGATCCATTAAGTGACTGTTTCATAAGTGGGTCTACGGTCTCTTTGAAATACTCAGCATAAAGTTCAGGACTATCGTATTTCGCGAAATGTTTAAGAGTACCAATTGTCTTCTCTCTCTTCGTCATTCTTTCCCATTCATAAATACACTTGGCTTCGTCATATTTATCAGATCTTGATGAAAAATCAAGCCATTGATTCAACGCATCCTCTCCTCCTCCTCCAATATTATATAAGACCCATCCAATACCCATCCACTCGTTTCTATCTTCTGCCCTGAAATCACCTATCATAGGCATAAGACGTGCTGAAATCTTGAGTGCTTCTTCACAAGATACACTAACATGTTTCTTAGTTTGAGTCCTGATAAGTGAATGAATCTCTTTCGTCATTTCAAGACCTTCCTTAACATCGTGAGTCTCTCGTCCGAACGGGATTGTACTCAGGATTCTAGGGAGGTAATATAGGACTTTACCATTTATATTTAACATATCTTCGTCCGCGTTATATAATTTATAATTTGCAAACGCTTCTTCTATTTCAATTGGTGTACAGTTTGCATCGTATACTGTACTGAACATGTAAGGTTCAGAATCCTCGTTTTTCCTACTTCCGTACAATAACCAGGGGACTGTACAACAACATGAATCGACAACCGAAGCAGAATCTTCGAATCCTAGGTTTTCGAATACTTTCATTGATGATATAAGTTTCTTCACACGAGGGAAAAGGTGTACGGTCTGATCTATCTTGGTCAGGAATAGGTTCGGAAAATGCAGGTGGAAACCGTTTTTCACATATCTGGTTTCATTAGAGTTGATATAATAGATTGGTTTCTCTAGTAGTACGCATGTTAGATTGGAATCGTCACAACCGTCTACAATATGCCTAAGAGTGGACTGATATGCTTGTATCACTTGTTTGACTTGTTCGTCATTATATAAATGTTCGCCGTAATTCATCTTAGTATTCTCTTTTAGTTTAATATCTATATCTACCAATACTGGAGTATAATTATGAGGTTTCTCTGCTATACCAACTATTGGAATGGAGGGAGAGTTCATATTTAAACAATACGTGTCCCAAAACTCATCACTTATATTTCTGTCAAACTGAAATTTTCCTCTTGGCTGTACCATGGATACGTGAGTATGCCAAACGGTGTCTTCGCTATCTACGAAGTGTTTTTTTAATAATTCTTGTATTGATGAGTTCATGATTTATATTTATTCTTAAAAATATTCATTATTAAATCATTTTTTTATTTATACAATTAATAATAATGTATAAATTATGTACACACCAACTAAGTATATAGTTACAAATTTTACCGGTGATAACCACACCTTTGGTGATTTGCAAAGCGCATTCACTTATAGGAACTCAGTTGTTTTTTCTGTGTTTGAGACTATGATAATTGAATACGATTGTACTCTTTCATCCAGTCCAGACGGTAGTCAGGTTTTTATAAACGGAAGGGAACGTAATAGATTTGGGATATATGATAGGAACTTGTTTACTATATCTATCAATCCTATATTCGATTAACCAGGTAACTGGCATTCCGTACATCCAGCATAATACCTGAAATATACATACGCGATAATAGACAATATGGTAGTTATTACACCGAACCAAATAGTATACATTCTCTTCTTCTTTGCTTCTTTCTTTTCAGCATCTGAAAGACCACCAGCCGCCGCTAATCCACCACCTGCGAAAATCAAAGGTACCGCAAGACATGCTCCACAAAAATTTTCTCTTACTTGTGTATATGACATTGTTTTTTATTCTTCAATAGAATAAAAATAAATAAATATTAACCAGAACTGCCAAAACCTCCTTTTCCTCTAGTTGTGATTGAAAGTTCTGATATTGGAACTTCGATTGAATTCATCAGAATTAATTGACGTGGTATCATCTGCACTAGTTTTATAGGTAACTCGATATCATTTGCTTCAGGGTTCACTTTTATTAGAGCGACAATTATATTTCCTCTATAAGACGCATCTATAATTCCAATATTGTTAGCAAGCATCCAACCTGTCTTCGAGATTGAACTACGACCAACTATATCAAAGTAAAAACCATTTGTAGGTTGAACTATTATACCAGTATCATAATAACAAACACCTCCTACGTCCTTGATTTTAGAAATAAGTGTTAAATCATATCCAGAATCCGTAATACGGTTTTTAGTAGGCTCAACAGCCCCTGGTAAACTCTTAGACCACTTGAAAAATGGAGATGTATACTTTTTGGGATTCATAAAATTATTTTTATTGTAACATGTGATACCATTGTAATATAGACATGTCATAAATTCAACTTTGTTAGTCTCGGACCACGTGTAAAAACCCTTATTTATAGTAGTATCACAAGCCGAATCAATACACGCAATCATAGAATCTTCGATTGCTCTCTTTGGTATAGTTACGTAGTCAAATTCTAATTCTGAATTTTCGTTCCCAACTCTATCGAACACCCCACGTAAGAAGTCAATCTGTCTATTCTTGTCAAGCACATTATAGTCTGCGAATTGAAAGACTGAATTTAGTGATTTGTTCGTAACAAGTTCGTTAATATCATAAGGTTCTAGAGAGTTATTAGGGTTAGTGTAATCATCTGTATTTTGTCTGTACATCCAACCCATTAAATATGCCTGTTTTTCGCTAATTATTGTCATCGTTCTTGTTTATTTATTAGATTTATATTACTGAATCAATTTTAAAGAAACGTAAGCAATCAAGTAATATGAGTAACTTAAACGGTGATGAATTAGATGCTTATCTTTTAGCACAAAAAGGTCGCATGATACACCAAATTTGGTTTGAGATTGGTATTTTACCAAAGCGAGAGTCACGTAAAATATTTGAATCATTGAAGAATTGTAGAGACAGTTGGTCGATAAAAAACCCAACATGGGAGTATAAATGTTGGAATATAAGTGAATGTAGAAATTTTATGAAAGCATATTTCACAGAACATCTAGAAATGTATGACAAATACAAATATGATATTCAACGTTGTGATTGCGTCCGTTATTTCATTTTATATAGATACGGTGGTTTGTACGCGGACATGGATTACTATTGTGTGAAACCATGGGACGAGGTTATCGACAAATATCCAGGTGAATTCTATATAACTAAAACACCATCCAGAATAGGAAGCGATATAAACATTTCAAATGCCTTGATTTATTCAGTTCCTCTACACCCGTATTGGAAATACGTTTTCGTTGAATTACAAAAGAACAGAGAATTACCAATATATTACGGTAAATATATCACTGTTACTTATACAACCGGTAAGTCAATTATAAACCGTGTCTTTAATCGCTACAAACGTACACATAAACTGGAATATTATCCATATAAGAAATTCCACCCATTCGGCGACACTCGGGTAGATATTTATGCGTATCACCTTGAGAAACGGTCATGGATGTCAAATGATAACGATATAATAAACTTTTTGTTAACAGATATATATCTTGTATTCATAATAATTTTATCTAGAATAATTAAGATTTTTTTTTATTGATATAAAACAATATACCCGTAAATAAAAAACATGCCAACGTATGCTAACCATCAAACAGCACGGAATAATTTTATAAATTTACTTGGGGATTCTAATAGCGGGTATCTAGGAAATCCTCTCATGCGTCCTCCGCTAAAAACATTTACTAACTACCTGGAAACACTGAACTCTGAAATCACTCTTGCTGGAGGGGCAGAAGCCCCTGAAAATATACTCTCTTCACAGATTAAAGACTATGAAATGTCAACAGTATATATTTCCAAATTAATAACAAATAACAGAGACTCCCAAATATTGACTGATGGTGAAGAATTCTACTTAAACGAACTTGTTAATGTTACTCAGTTGTTCGGTAACGTCCACGCTAGTAATGCAACAGATAAGTTACGTATGGCAACGATATATCCACAACAAAGGTCGATTACAACAACATCAATAAATACTTCTGCTGGTATTATATCTACGTATGTAACACCTGAAGATTATTTCAGTGAGTCTACAATTACAATTAGGGCTGGGGTATCCTATTTAGAATTATATGCTGAAAAAACAAGTGGACAAGGGGATCTTGGTGTTTTTATAGATCTATTTGAAGTTGAAACGGACGGAACAACAGAAGTTGCCAACATAACTTCAGAACTGTTGACCGAAACAGAAAAAAAAGCATATTCTACGATTGTTGACTCATATGATAACTACAAAATATACCTGAAAGTCCCAGATCATACAATGTCTTCCGTAACAAATAGATTAATGTTGAAGATATACTCATTTTCTTCAACAGGAACTGTTACAATGAAATACTACACAAATTCATCCAGACTAAGTAATTATTTCTCGACAATATTCGAACCAAAACCATCCGATATAGGAACAAACGGAAACAACGGCGTTGGTATAAGTAGTATCATCTCTAATGGTTCGGTCGGAACTGTTACATTATCAGATTCGCGTACAAATACGATCACTCTTCCTTCAGGAGTTAGTATAAATGGTATTAGTGGTAATGGGTCAACCGCTACAATATCATATACAGACGGAAGCGAAAGTACTTTCATATTACCCGTTGATAACGCAGATGCAAATCTGGTTAAATCGTATATACGATTTACTGAGGAAGATGATAAAATAGTTTTTGGGACAGTTAGTGTATCAAACGCTGAGAGTAATATTTTTGATTATGATACAGCGACAAATAAATTTACATTCACAGAATCAAACACATCTATTGTTCTACCGGATGGTTCAAGTACGAATAAATGGCAAATGACTACCGTTTTAGAAGGTGGTATTAGTAAGACAGTTCTCAATTACATTTCGGGGGTAAACGGTTCTACTTCGAACCGTATTTTTAGCGTCGATGAGAATGGGAATATTGAAGTAAATAACGTCCTTACTGATTCAGGTAATTTAAATACTATTCTCGCTGGTCACACTAATGATATAAATACCATAAATAACGGTAAACTCAATCTTACCGGTGGTACGTTAACAGGTTCTTTACAAATACAGAAATCACAATCCACAATAGCAAATAATAACCCTTTTCTTCGTTTAATGCCGAATGCGGTTACAAACGAAACAGGTTTAACTAGTATTTTTATGTCAACAAACACAACAGCAAACGATGGGATAAGTTTAAACGCTCAAAGATATTTAAGTGATGGAACACCACGATTAAGTATTAGAAGTCATTTAAATAATGCAGTTGGAAATGAAGTGTTTGTAATAAACAATGACGGAAACGTAGGAATAGGAAAAACACCATC
>Ga0075108_10000940_pt1 | contig 15608 bp, 10 predicted proteins | sample AntAceMetag02UK1_FD_69797 | JGI IMG/M metagenome (GOLD analysis project Ga0075108, IMG submission 69797) | Saline lake microbial communities from Ace Lake, Antarctica - Antarctic Ace Lake Metagenome 02UK1 | ecosystem: Environmental > Aquatic > Non-marine Saline and Alkaline > Saline | place...
GCACCCGCCAGAAGCTGGTCGAGAATCGCGTCCGGTATCGAGGGTTCCTTGCGGCGAGCCATGGGATGTCTCCTTCTTTCCCATTATGCCCGGCCACACACGAAATTCCTGACAGTCCCCTGACGCTCGACAGCGAGACCCAACTGACAGGCGTGCCGACGGCAGCGTGGGACTACACGCTGGGCAACCGGACCGCCATCGACTGGGTACTGGACCAGCACAAGGAGAAGCCCCCGCGTGACCCCACCGTGCGGGAGAAGTTCAACACCTACCGCTTCGCCGACCACAAGGACCGGGTAATCGACCTCCTGGGCCGCGTGACCCGGGTCAGCGTGGAAACTGTCGCCATCGTCGCCGAGATCCGCGCAGCCGAGCACGCCGAGTTCGGGTAGGCCTCCCTGCGCCGTCGCCGGACTATCGGCCGCGATCCTCGCGGACCCCGGGGCCCGGGGCCGATAATGCCGGCGCCTCGACCACCGGGGCATCCGCCGGGCTCTCGGCGGTCGACAGCAGGTCGCGGAGGAACCCCGGCGCCAACGCGGTCAACGGGTTCACGGTGACCGCCGGATCATCCATCGTGCCGCGCACCCGGAACTCGGTCGCCAAAAGCCCTTCACCCTCGCCACCGGTCAGCAGTTCGCCGAACACCGGGATTCGGTCGATCAGCCGCGACAGCGAGTAGGCTGGCGCCACCATCCCGACGAAATCGATCAGGTCGCTGGATCGGTCGTAAGCCCCCTCGACCTTGAGGCCGAGGCCCGGCCCGTAGGCCAGTCCGTTGCGCGCTTCGATCCGATCCGAGGTCAGGGTGACCCCGACACGGGCCCGCGAGAACCGGATGCCCTCGCCGCGCAGAACGTCGGCGAGACCGGTGAACGAGGCGACGGAGAGCACCCGGGCAAGCACCGGTGCGTTGACGACGCGGAACTCGTCGATCCGGGCGGTCACCTCCATACCGTCGTCGAGGCCCTGCCCTGTAACGGTCCCGTCGACGGCGAGCCGGCCGCCGCGAATCGTCTCGACGATGTCGAACGCTGCCAGAAACTCGCCGGCGTCCTCGGCCCGCAACGTCAGGCGGCGCTGCCCATCGACCGGAAGCACGGCAAGCGTGGCCAGTCCCTCGCCCACCCGGCCCCGTAGATCGAGGGACACCAAACGGTCCCCGGCCTGGCGAACCGCCAGCGTCGCCGCGACGATCGACGCCTTGCGCGTGACGATCAGGGTATCCGCCGCGAGGCGCAGGTCGAGGGCGAGGTCGTTCTCGTCCTCCGTTTCGGGATCCTCGGGGTCGAGCACCGGCGAGAGGTCGATGGTGGGGCCGCGCAAGGCAATCCGCCACTCGCCGGACGGCAGCCGCTCCACCCGGCCGGCCGCATCGGTCCGGCCGATCCGAATCCGGGCGAGGTCGACGGTCCGCGGCCGGCCTCCGTCACCGAGCGCCGCCGCGGCCTGCACCGCCATGGCGCCGGCCTTCATGTCGAATTCGTCGACCGAGACCGGGACGCCGTCGCGCACCGTCAGCCGCGCCCGCAGAATACCACTGGCGCCCGCCGGCTTGGGCCAGCCGAGTTCGTCCACCCGCAGCCAGGCGTTCTGCAGGTCGGCCGTCAGGCGCACCGTCTCGACGCCATCCGCTCGGGTTTCCGACTGGGCATCGACCGCCATTCGGCCACCCATCATGGCGCCGAGGTCGAGACCGAAGGCGGCAAGGCTGTCGCGGGTCGCCGTCGTAATGATGCGGCCGCGGCTGGTGTAGGGCCCACGAGTGTGGAAGCGCTGGTCGAGCGACACCTCGGAGCGTGCCCCCAGGACCATGCCGGTGCCCGACACCGTCATGCCGGCTCCGTCCAGTTCGACCTTCAGGTCGGCGTCGGCCAGGGTCTCGCCGGCGACCACTCCCGGCAGCAGAACGTCGGACAGGTTGGCTGATACCGCCAGCTTCACCTGGTCGAGCTTCAAATCCTTCAGCAGCGGGAAATCGAAGCGCAGCCGGGCGCCCGCCTTGCCACCGACCGTGGCGACATCCAGGCCGAGTTCCTTGGGGTAGCCGAGCGGATCGTGATCGATCACCCGCAGGGCGTCGCGCAGAGGACCGCGCACCGCGACCTCGATCTCGGCGAACTCGTCGGCCGCCACCATGCCGCGGATCCGCACCCGCGACGGATCCAGCTTCAGGCGATCGAGGCGGCCGTCGGTGACCGAGATGTCGAAGCTGTCGGCGTCGTACAGGGCGGTCCCGACGATCCCGTCGATGGGTGGGAGCGGGCGAAAGTAATGGGCGGTAACGCCGCTGAAATCGATCCGCCCCCCGAGGTCGTCGAGCCGGAATGTGCCCGGGTCGACCGGATCCAGCCACGCCTCGGCGCGCACGCTGGCTCTGGGCACCACGCCGTCGCGCAGATTCCGGGTCACCCACTCGCGCGCCGGCGGCCCCACGCTTTCCGGCCAGAAGCGTTCCAGGTCGTCGACCGGCAGGTCCTCGGCGGCGCCGTCCAGGGTGACGCTGTAGCCTGTCCCGCTGCGCACCGCCGTCGAGGTCAGCGTGAGCGTCGGCCCGGACAGGTCGATGGCGGCGGTCAGCTCGGCCGCGTCGAGGTCGGGTGCCACCGCCAAGCCCACCGTGGCACCCGCGATTTCGACCGGCCGGTCCATCAGACCGACGACCGCGACGCTGCCGGCCCCGACGGTGAGCTCGGCGGAGCCGGTCAGGCCCTTGCCGTCGAGCCCCGCGGCCGCCCTGACGACGCCACCCACCGGCAGCTTGATGCCGGCGAGCGCGGTCAGCGAGGGGTGAAGGCTGGCGAGCGCGTCGATCGGCACGCGACTGGTGCGGGCCTCCACCCGCACCACGCCGTCGCCGCGTCGATAGTCGCCGTGCAGGTCAACCGGCGTCCGGACGCCGCCATCCCACGACAGTGTCCCGCGGCCGTTGAAGGTCAGCCCGAGGGCGGTGCGCCGCAGCGCCGCCGACACCCCCTCGGCGGCCAGGGTGACGCCGCGCTGGCCGTCGACCAGTCGGATGCGCGCCCCCGACACGTCGATTTCGAGCAGGTCGGACAGCGGTCCCCCGGGCTCGGCGTCGGCAAACGACCGCAGCAGCCCGGCCAGGTCGAAGTCGCCGCCTGTGTCGTCGGACTCCGGCATCAGCCGCCAGCCGCCATCCCCGGTTCGCGCCACCGTGATTCGCGGGTCGAGGACGTTGATCCGTCTCGGCGCGAGGCGGCCGGCGATCAACGCCTTCGGGCTCAGCGCGACCGCCACCGACCCGACGCGTACCCGCACCGCGCCGTCCGGCTCGAGCACGGCCACGTCACGGGCGACCACTTCCAGGGCGCGGTCCCAGCCGCGCCAGGAGATCTCGGTACCGCCCACCTCGGCGCGCAGGGCGGCGCCCGGCGGGCTGAGCATCGCTTCGACGTAGGGGCGCAGTCCGTCGAGGATGATCGGCCCTTCGGACAACCGCCAGGCCAGGACCGATCCCGCCAGGACCACGCCGACGACGAGCGCCAGCGCGATCTCGAGGCAGACGACGGCGATGCGATGAATCACGGGTTCGAAACCCCGCAGGAGACATGATGGCAGCGTGTGGTGATAGCACGTAACTCCCTGTCCGACGACGCCCCGTCTTGACCGCGGCCCAGGGATCTCCGCACTCTCCCTGCGACCTCCAACCTGCCCCAGAGACCGCTTTGAGCTTCCTGCTGCAGCCTCGGACCCCGCCGGTCCCCACCGACGCGAACGCTGTTCGCGTCGGCCTCGAGCGCTGGCGGGAACGCGCGGTGGAACTGACCGGTTCCGAAGACCGCGATACCGCGGCCGCGGCGCTGGAATGCCCCGGGACGCGTGCCCTGATCGAGGGCATCGTCGCCCACAGTCCCTACCTCACCCGCGAGCTGCTGCGCGAGCAGGCGTTCGTGGTCGCCGCGTTGCGCGACGGCATCGACGCGGCGACCGCGCGGATCTGGCGGGACTTCGAAGCGATCGACCCGGCCGACGGGGTCGACGCGGTGATGAAGGCGCTGCGCGTCGCCAAACGCCGCGCGGCAGTCGCGGTGGCACTGGCCGACATCGCCGGCCTCTGGGACCTGGTGCAGGTCACCGGTGCGATCTCCGAGACCGCCGAGCGCGGGCTGGCGGCTTCGTGGCGCCACGCGTTGCTGGAGCAGATCCGGCGCGGCAAGCTGCCGCTCGAGGCGGTCGGCGACCCGATCACGGGATCCGGGCTGGTGTGCCTGGCGATGGGCAAGTTCGGGGCGCGTGAGCTGAACTACTCCAGCGATATCGACCTGATCGTGCTCTACGACGACGCGCTGCCGGTGTACGCCGACCACACCGAGCTGCGCCAAGCCTTCGTCAACGCCACCCGCACGATGGTCAAGCTGATGGAGGAGAGGACGGCGGACGGTTATGTGTTCCGCACCGACCTCCGGCTGCGCCCCGATCCGAACTCGACCCCTCCGGCCGTATCGATGACCGCGGCGGAGACCTATTACGAGAGCATGGGACAGAACTGGGAGCGCGCCGCCATGATCAAGGCGCGCCCGGTGGCCAGCGATCCCGACTCCTCGGCCGCCTTCCTGCGCGCCCTCAGGCCGTTCGTCTGGCGCCGTCACCTGGACTTCGCCGCCATCCAGGACGTGCACTCCATCAAGCGCCAGATTGCTGCGCACAAGAAGGGCGCGGTCATCAAGGCCGAGGGCCAGAACGTCAAGCTCGGGCGCGGCGGCATCCGCGAGATCGAGTTTTTCGCCCAGACCCAGCAGCTCATCTGGGGGGGACGGGACGCCCGGCTTCGGGTGCGCGGCACCGAGGACGCGCTGGCCGCCCTGGTCGACGCCGGCCGGCTGCGCGGCGAGGTGGCGAACGCCCTCAAGCTCGCCTACCGCTTCCTGCGCAAGGTCGAGCACCGTCTGCAGATGGTCGACGACAAGCAGACCCAGATCCTGCCGGACGACCCGGCCGAGCTGGACCGCTTCGCCGCCTTTCTCGGCTACGACGACCCCAAGGGGTTCCGGGGCGATCTCGCCCATCATCTGCACACCGTCGCCTATCACTACGCCCATCTGTTCGAGGAGGCCCCGGCCTTGTCCATTCCGACCCGCGAGGCCGGGAGCCTGGTCTTCACCGGCAGCGAGAACGACCCCGAAACCGTCGCCACGCTGGCCGGGCTCGGCTTCGAGGACCCAGGCGCCGTCGCCGAGACGATCCGCAACTGGCACCGCGGCAGCACACGGGCGACCCGCAGCGAGCGGGCACGCCAGCTCCTCACCGAGCTGATCCCGGCGCTGCTGGAAGCGCTTGGGCGGATGCCGCAGCCCGACCAGGCTTTCCGCCGCTTCGACCGTTTCCTGGAGGCGCTGCCGGCCGGGGTGCAGCTGTTCAGCCTGTTCCACGCCAACCCGGCGCTGATCGAGGTAATGGCCGAGATCCTGGGCATGGCGCCGTCGCTGGCCTCCCAGCTCGGCCGCGAACCGGCGCTGTTCGAGGGGGTCCTGACCCACGACGTGATGCGACCGCTGCCCGACGCCGACACCCTGACGCGGGAGTTGGAGCGCCATCTGGGCTCGGTCGACGACTACGAGGTGGCGCTCGACACCGCCCGGCGCTGGACCGGCGACCGGCGTTTCCAGGTCGGCGTGCAGATCATCCGCGCACACCTGGACGCCGACCATGCCGGCGAGACGTTCTCCGACATCGCCGACGCCACCATCCGCGCGCTGCTGCCGGCGGTCGAGACGGAGTTCGCCGAGCGCCACGGGCGTCTGCCGGGCGGCACCTCCCCGGCGATCGCCGTCCTCGCGCTCGGCAAGTACGGCGGCCGCGAGCTAACCCACGGCTCCGACCTCGACCTGGTGTTCCTGTACGATACCCCGCTCGACCGCGAATCCGACGGAAGCAAGCCGCTGATGACGTCGGCGTACACGATCCGCCTGGGGCAGCGGCTGATCTCGGCGCTGTCGGCCAAGACCGCCGAGGGTGCGCTCTACGAGATCGACATGCGGCTGCGCCCGACCGGCAACAAGGGCCCCGTCGCCACCAGCCTGGCGGCGTTCGAGAAGTACCACGCCGAGGACGCCTGGACCTGGGAGCGCATGGCCCTCACCCGCGCCCGCGTCGTGACCGGACCGCCCGATCTGCGCGCCGCGATCGAGGCCCGGGTCCGCGCGATCCTGACCGAGACACGCGAGGCCGGCAAGCTGCTCGCCGACGTCGCCTCGATGCGGGCCCGCACCGCCAAGGAGCACCGCTCGACCAGCCCCTGGGAGATCAAGCACTGGCGCGGCGGGCTACTGGACCTCGAGTTCATCGCCCAGTACCTGCAGCTGCGCGAGGCGCACCGCCATCCCGAGGTCCTGGACGGCAACACCGCCGAAGCGTTCCGCAAGCTCGGCGCCGCCGGCATTCTCGACGACGAGGAGGCGCTTTTCCTGGCAAGCGCGACGCGGATCTGGCGCAACCTTCAGGGTCTGCTCAGGCTGACCGTCGGGCGGAACTTCGATCCGGAGAGCGCCCCGGAAGCGCTCAAGCGGCGGCTCGCCCGGACCGGTCGCGCGGTCGACTTCGCCACCCTCGAGCGCAACGTCGAGAAGATGAGCGACGCGGTTCGCGCCGCCTTTGCCCGCCACATCGGCGAGCCGGCCGACTAGGCTCAGCCCACCCGGCCTTCCAGGGCGGCCAGGAACATCGCCTTCATGTCGGCCGCGAACACCGGCATCGGGTTGCTCTCGGTCGACGGATCCTTCTCGGCGGCGGCGGCGATCTCGTCCACCCGGGCGTCGTCGACCCCCAGCTCCGCCAGGGTGTGCGGGATGTGGAAGCGCTCGCGCAGGTCGAGGATCCAGTCCAGCACCCCGTCCACGCCGCCCTTCGGCAACGCCAGGTAGGCCGCCAGCCGGTCGCACTTCTCGTGGATCGAGGCGCGGTTGTGGACGATCACGTAGGGGAAGAACACCGCGTTGGTCAGGCCGTGGTGGGTGTCGTAGCGGGCGCCCACCGGGTGGCTGAGCGAATGGATGGCGCCGAGGCCCTTCTGGAACGCCGTCGAGCCCATGGACGCGGCCGCCAGCATCATGCCGCGCGCCTCGAGGTCGGTGCCGTCGAGCACGGCGCGCGGCAGGAATTCCTTGATGACCCGAAGTCCCTCGACCGCGACGCCGTCCGAGAACGGATGCAGCTCCGGCGCGCACAGCCCCTCGAAGCAATGCGCCAGCGCGTCCATGCCGGTCCAGGCCGTCAGGTTCGCCGGCAGACCGACGGTGAGCTGGGGATCCTCGATCACCACCCTCGGCATCATGGTCGCGTGCAGGAAGATCCGCTTCTCGTGCACGCGCTCGTCGGTGACGACGGCGGCGCGGCCGGTCTCCGACCCGGTGCCCGCGGTGGTCGGCACGGCAACCATCGGCGCCACCATCGAGCCGTCGATCGCCGCCGGGCCACCGGCCGAGACGTGCAGGTCGAACAGCGCCCGCGGCTGGTGGGCCGCCATGGCGATGGTCTTGCCGGCGTCGAGCGCCGAGCCGCCGCCGATCGCGACCACGCCGTCATGGTCGCCGTCGCGAAACGCCGTCATGCCGGCCTCGATGTCCGCTCCCACCGGGTTGCCCCGCACCTGCGAGAACAACGCCGTCGGCAGCCCGGCCGCCTCCAGCCGGGCGCGCGCGTCGGCGATCATCGCATGGCCGGCGAGGCCATTGTCCGTGACCACCAGGGGCCGCGCGATCCCCGCGGCCTTTACCGCCGACGGCAATTCAGCGATTGCCCCGACCCCGAACCGGATCTCGGTCGGGTACCGCCACACGCCGCTCGGAAACACGCCCACGTCGTCCTCGCCCCGTTGTCGACCATCCCGATGCGAACCTAGCGTCACCGACGGACCGGAACAAGACGGGGTTGATCTGGAACGCGGCTTGACCTGGGTCAGTTACCGGACACTCGCGCGGCGGTAGTGTCGTAATTTGGTCATCGACCTTCCCCGAAGCGGAGGACGGCATGCTCACCCTTGAAGACTGCATCGCTCTGTCGGACCTGACGGAAGCAGAAATCGCGGCCATCGCCGAGCACGAGCATCTGCCCGCCGTCGTCGCCGCCGAGCTCGGCAACTATCTGGTCCACGACGCCGGTGGTTGCCCGGCGATCCGCCGGATGATCCTCGACGACATCGAGGCCGCCCGCAGCCGCGGCGACACGCCACACGCGCTTGCGCTCAAGCTGGTGCTGCGGCGCTTCGTGGAGACCCATCCGAACGCTTCAGCGAACCGCCGCAAACGCTGACCGCGGCTCTACGGCGTCATCCCGATGCGTCCGATCGCGGGCAGGCGCAACGCCGGCCGCGCCAGGTCGATCCCAACCGACAGGCCGAGCAGGTTCAGTTCGACCCCCTCCTCCGGCGCCAGGATCACGCCGGCCAGCCCGAACAGCGACAGTTGCATTCCGCCGCCGCTGGGGGCACGGCCGATGGCGTCGTCCAGCGCCCTGAAGTCCTTGCCGATCGCGGTCGGCGGCAGGTCGAGGCCGAGATCCGGCACCGAGCGGCCGATGTGCGCGACGAAGGTGTTGCTGTTGGGGCCCGGCCAGCTGCGGTAGCGTTCGGGGAACGGGTAGGAGGCGACGGCGGCCTCGATACCGGGAATCAAAGCCGCCGCGGCCTCGCCGCGCTTGTCCACCAGCAGCGAGGGGCGTTGGCCGAACCACATGGCGTCGGGCGCGGCGTAGTTGCGCCGCACCACCCGGCCGCCGCCCCAGCCGACCACGTCCCAGCGGGTGTAGGCATCGGCGTCGGCGGGCTTGACGACCAGCCAGGTGTGCACGGCCACGATCCCGCGCCATCCGAAGGTGGACGCGGCGTAGACCTGAACCACCGCGCGCCGCTCAATAGCCGGGTCCGGCGACATCCCGGTCGGCTCGCGCGACGCCTGATGCCACGGCACATGGGCCCAGGAGTGCGCCGCGCTCTTGATCAGCACCGGGCCCAGCAGGGCGAGGGCCGCCGCGCCGAGTGCCACCTTCACCAGCACGCTCATTCCGCGCCTACGCCTTCCCGATCCCCCGAAGCGCGCCGGATGCGGCCCCTGACCAGGATCAAGGTGGTGCCTCAGTTCATGCGAAACAACTTGCCCGGGTTCATGATGTTGTCGGGGTCGAGGGCGCGCTTGACCGCCCGCATCACCGGCACCGCCTCCGGCAGCTCGGCGGCCAGGAAATCGATCTTGCCGTAGCCCACGCCGTGCTCTCCGGTGCAGGTGCCCTCCATGGCGAGCGCCCGCAGCACCATCCGGTCGGCGTGCTCCTTGGCGCGCCGCATCTCGTCCTCGCTCGACGGATCGATCACGTAGACGAGGTGGAAGTTGCCGTCGCCGACATGCCCCACCAACGGCGCGTACAGGCCGGTCTCCGCCAGGTCCTTCTTGGTCTCGATGATGCACTCGGCGAGCCGCGAGATCGGCACGCAGACGTCGGTCGGCCAGCCCTTCGCCCCCGGCCGCTGGGCCAGCGCCGCGTAGAAGGCGTTGTGGCGGGCTTCCCAGAGCTTGCTGCGGTCCTCGGGCTTGGTCGCCCACTGGAAGTCGGTGCCGCCGAGTTCCTGGGCGATCGCCTCCACCGTCTCGGCCTGCTCGACGACCCCGGCGGCGGTGCCGTGGAACTCGAAGAACAGGGTCGGCTTAGGCTCCAGGCCCTCGAGCTTCGAGTAGTCGATGCAGGCGCCCATCTGGGCATCGTCCAGCAGCTCGACGCGCGCCACCGGCACGCCCGACTGGATGGTCAGGATGCAGGTGTCGACGGCGCTCTTCAGGTCCGGGAACTGGCAGACCGCCGCCGAGATCGCCTCGGGGATGCCGTACACCTTGAGCTGGATCTCGGTGATCACCCCGAGCGTGCCTTCGGAGCCGACGAACAGCCGCGTCAGATCGTAGCCGGCGGCTGACTTCTTGGCGCGGCGGGCGGTGCGCACGATGCGGCCGTCGGCCATCACCACGGTCAGGCTCAGCACGTTGTCGCGCATCGTGCCGTAGCGCACGGCGTTGGTGCCGGAGGCCCGGGTCGCGCTCATTCCGCCGATCGAGGCGTCGGCGCCCGGGTCGATCGGGAAGAACAGGCCGGTGTCGCGCAGGTGCTCGTTCAACTGCTTGCGGGTCACGCCGGCCTGCACCCGCACGTCGAGGTCGGCGGCGTTGACTTCCAGCACCGCGTTCATGCCGGACAGATCGATCGACAGCCCGCCGTGCAGCGCCGCTATCCCACCTTCGAGCGAGGTTCCGACCCCGAACGGGATCACCGGCCATCTGTGGGCAGCGCAGATCGTCACCGCCTGCGACACCTCCTCGGTGCTGAGCGCGAAGAACACCGCGTCCGGCGCGACCGTCGGGTGATAGCTCTCGTCGGTGCCGTGCTGGCGCCGGATCGCCTCACCTGTGGACAGCCGGTCGCCAAAGCGCTCCCGCAGCGCGGCGATCGCCCGGTCGCGGGACGTGGCATCGGACGGAACGGCGTGGACCTGCATCTCGGCTCTCCGGACGGCGGGGCTGGAAACGCCCTCAGCATGCCTCGCCACCGCCGCCCGGTCGAGACCGCAAGCGCCCCGCCGGGGCAGGTCGACCGGGCCGGCGGATCGCCGGGGTTGCGTTTCGGCGCGCGCTGTCGTAGCGGCGTCTGCACAGTCGTTCACGGCCGTCTCGTCAGGCCATTCGCACTCCCGCAACCGGACTGGACGCCGCCGGACGATGGATCCGTTGACACAGGGCGCGGTCGGCGCCGCGCTGCCGCAGGCGACCCGCCATCGGCTCCACGTCGGCATCGCCGGCCTGCTCGGCTTTCTCGCCGGCCTGGCGGCGGACGCCGATGTCCTGATCCGCTCCGGCGACGACCCGCTGCTGTTCCTCGACTATCACCGGCAGTTCACGCATTCGCTGGTCTTCGTGCCGGTCGGCGGCGCGCTCTGCGCCCTGGCCCTGCATTGGGCGCTGGGCGGGCGCCGGCGCCTGAGCTTCGGCCAGACCCTGCTGTTCTGCACCCTGGGCTACGCCACCCACCCGCTGCTGGATACCGCCACCTCCTACGGAACCATGCTGCTCTGGCCGTTCAGCGACGAACGGTTCGCCTGGAGCATCGTCTCCATCGTCGATCCCCTGTTCACGCTGCCGGTGCTGGTCCTGGTCGTCGCGGCCGGGATCCGCGGTCGGCCGGGGCCGGCCCGTCTGGCCCTGGCCTGGGCAGGGCTCTACCTGGCGACCGGCGCGCTGCAGCACCACACGGCGCTGGCCATGGGCCGCGAGCTCGCGGCGTCGCGCGGCCACGCGCCGATCCGCATCGAGGCCAAGCCGAGCTTCGCCAACATCCTGGTGTGGAAAACGATCTACGAGACGCCGCAGGGTTTCCACGTGGACGCGGTGCGCGCCACGTTCCGGCCGCGGGTGTTTCCAGGTGAAGCGGTGCCCCGGCTCGACCCCGCGCGCGACCTGCCGTGGCTCGATCCCGCCTCGCAGCAGGCCCGCGACGTGGCGCGGTTCATGCGGTTCAGCGACGGCTTCGTCGCTGTCGATCCGCAACACCCCGGGCGGATCGTCGACGTGCGGTACTCGTTCGTGCCGAACAGCGCCCGGGCGCTGTGGTCGATCGAGATCGCGCCGGACGCGCCGCCGACGGCGCACGCCCGGTACCGGACGCATCGCGAGGGTGCCCGCGAAAGCCTGAGCACGCTGTGGCGGATGACCGTGGGTGGGTAGCTGGCCGATCAGCCAGGCACCCGGGGCCAGGATTGCCGGGGCCAGGATTGCCGGGGGCCGCGACACCATGTATCGTCGCGACGATCGCAGAATGCATCGAGCGAGACTTGGGCGAAGACCCGAGCGTAGGACGTCCGGCCCGAGGTGGGACCATGGCCATCGACTCGATCAGTTCCGGAAGCGGGTCCATTTCCGCCCTGCGGGAACTCGCTTCCATCGTCCGCGGCAATCCGGCGAACAACCAGCCGTCGCCACCGCAGAACGACGATGACGTCCGGTTCTCCAGCGCCGCCGTCACCGACGTCCGGCAGAGCGAGCGGCAATCCCTCGACACGCTGCGCCAGGGATTGAGCGAGGCTTCGGCGACCGGCGCGGTGGCGCTCGCGGGGGCCACCTCGGTCTCGGACACGCTGGACCAGGTCGGCGAGCGCCTGCAGCGGCTTACGGACCCGTCGCTCGATCAGCGCACCCGGGCCACCCTCGCCTCCGAGATCCAGACCCTGGTCGGCCAGGGGCTGGAGACGGTCGAGCGCTCGACCTTCAACGGCGTCAACCTCCTGGACGCCGAGCGCGACCAGAACATCGAGGTGGCCGCCGACCGTTCCGGCGGGACCGAGACGGTCCGGGACCAGGATCTGCGCTCCGCGCTCGAGGGCCTGCAGGGTCTCGACCTGACAACCGCCGCAACCGCGCGCTCGGCCCTGGACGGCGTGTTCGCCGAGGCCCGCGACACGACCAGCACCGCGATCCGCGCGCTCGGCGAGGACACCAGCCGGATCGACGCCCGCATCGGCGAGATCCAGGCACGCCAGGGCGAACTCGCCGGTGGCGATCCAGGCGTCGCCACCGATCTGGACGCCGACGGCGCCCAGCAGGCGGCGCTGCAGATCGCGCAGTCGCTGGGCAGCAACACCCTCGGTATCGTCAACCAGCGCCCGGAAACCCTGGTCGGCCTGTTCCGCTGACCCTGGATCCAATTGACCCGGACGTGTCTCGTCAGCGGCGGCCGGCTCGGTACAGAACTGGCCAGTCGTCGACCGGAACGCCGCGGCATTCCTCCATCACGGTGTAGCCCAGCAGCCGAAAACCGCTGCCATCCCATGCCCAGTCGGCGATGATGCCGCAGTCGCCCAGCCCGCGGCCGCGAGCGAACGAGCTGAGCACCAGCCCATCCTCGACGATGTAGGGGTTTACGAGGATGTTGCCCTGATCGATCAGGCGGTTGCCCCGCTCCGGATCCGGCACCTCCAGGACCACCGGCGAGGCCTCGCCGTCCGCGACCAGGAACAGGGCGTAGGAGAGATTGTAGGCACCGGCGGATTCGCAAACGCCCCACAGCATCACCGAAGCCGATAGCCGCGCCGCGATCGGGTCGGCGCCGTCGGCGCAGCCGGAATCGGCGGTTCCGATCCCGGCCAGCGACCGCGGCAGCGACTGTCCCGGGTCGGGCAGCTCGCGCATCGGCTCGGCCGCCACCGTCGGCATCACCGGCACGGCGGGCACCGAGTCGGCGGGTTCCCTGCCCCTGGCGATGAGCGCGGTGACGGTGCCGGCGCGGCGTTGCCGGTCGTCCATGAAACGCAACGCGGCCGCCGCGCCGACAAGCGATACAGTGGCCGCGGTCTCGCCAGGACCGCCGGCGTCGCCCGTCACGCCCAGTCGATCGGCGCGGCGCACCCCCTCCAGGGCAACGGTGAGCGGTTCGCCGGCGATTTCGGCCCGCAGAAAACCGTTGAGCTGCTCATTCGCCGCCGCGCGCAAGCGCTCCTCCAAAGCGTCATCGAACGCCAGGGTCAGCGGTGTGCCGGGGTACAGCGTCTCGCTGTAGAGCGCGACGGTCAGGCGAGGAACGGCGCGGGCACTCCCGTCCCGGACGACCGACACGAAGGCCAGGTGCTCGCCATCCATCGGTGCCAAGCCGACCGCCGAGCAGCGCCGCAGGTTGTCGCATCCGACCACCCAGTCGCCGAACACACGGGACTCCTGGGCGCTTGCCGAGGAGATCGAGGCCACGATGGCGAGAGCGGCGGCGGCGAGGCTGCGCATGGAGCGGGACCCGTGGGCGCGGCGGATGGGTGCTGGAATCATGGCGGGGCCGCCGACCAGCACAGCTACACGCGCCGCCCGATCGTTGGCAAGCCACCGCTGAGCCAAACAGCACCATGATCAGTTGTGAGAACGCGGCGGGAACGCCAGTTCGTAGGGCCGTGTCTCGGGGTCGATCGCCAGATTCGCGTTGTAGTAGGGGTCATGGTGCAGCAGTTCGCCCCAGCGCGCCCGCATCACCGCCGCCTCGGCTTCCCAACGCGCCTTCTTGGCGGCGGTGAGGTACGGGCCGCGGCTCGCGGATTCGTGATGCAGCAGGCGGGCGTGCGGCGTCCAAACGGTGCGAAATCCGGCCGCCCCGGCCTTAAGGCAGAGGTCGATGTCGGAGAAGTCGACGGCCAGTTCCGCCGCGTCGAACCCGCCGACGGCGTCGAACACGGTGCGGCGCATCGCCAGACAGGCGCCGGTGACCGCGCTCATCGTCTGCGCAAGGCGCGAGCGCCCGAGGTAGCCGGGATGGTCGTCGGTCAGCCCGACGTCGGCATGGCGGGCGACCCAGTCGCCGGCCAGCGTGACCCCGCCATGCTGCACCCGCCGGTTCGGGTACAACAGCTTGGCGCCGACCGCACCGACGTCGGGGCGCACCGCCTGTCCGACCAGTTCGCTCAGCCAGCCGGGATCGAGCGGCTCGACGTCGTTGTTCAGGAACACCAGCACGGTTCCCCGGGCGACGCCGACGCCGTCGTTCATGAGCGCCGAGAAGTTGAACGGGCCCGGCCGGGCCAGGACGCGGACCCGCGGATCGGCCGCCGCGCCGGCCAGATAGCCGATGGTCTCCCGACGCTCGCTGCCGTTGTCGAGGATCACCAGTTCCAGCGCCGGGTAGTCGGTGCGGTGCAGGACGCCCTCGACGCAGCGCCGCAGCAGTTCGACGCGGTCCCGCGTGGCGACGATCAGGCCGACGAGCGGCGCCGGATCCGGGACCGGCCAGACCACCCGGGGTCCGTCCGCCTCGCGACGATAGGCGCCGACGGCCCCGGTCCGGCCCAGATGCTCACGCGCGGCGCGGTCAGCGGCGGCGGCGGCGTAGGGCTTGGAGGCGGGATCGAGGGCGGTGGAGCCGTCCACCGCGCGCCAGTGGTACAGCACGTGTGGCAGATGACGGATCCGGACCGGGGTGGAGCGCTCGGCCACCCGCAGCACCAGGTCGTGATCCTGGCTGCCCTCGAGCCCCACCCGCAGTCCGCCGAGTTCTTCGACCATGACCCGCCTGAACACCGCCAGATGCGTGACAATGTTCTGCACGAGCACCCGGTCCGGGTCCCAATCCGGCTTGAAATGCGGGTCATGGCGGTTGCCGGCCGCGTCGATCTTGTCCTCGTCGGAGTAGACCAGGTCGAGCGCCGGATCCTCAATGAGCGCGGCCGCCACCCGCGCCAGGGCGTGCGGCGCCAGCCGGTCGTCGTGATCGAGAAAACCGACATGGCTTGCGGTGGCGAGGCCGAGGGCGTCGTTGGAAGCGGCCGAAATGTGGCCGCGCCCGGTCCGCCAGGTGACGCGGATCCGAGGGTCGCGCGCGCGCGCGGCCTCCAACACGACGCGGATCGCGGGGTCACGCGAGGCGTCGTCGGCGATGCAGAGTTGCCAGTGCGGCCAGCTCTGCGCCTCAACCGAGGCAATGGCCTCCTCCAGGAAACGCGGCTCGGGATCGCAGACCGGCATCAGGATGGCGATGGTCGGCGCGTCCCGGTTGTCCGCCGAAACCGTCGCCGGCGGCCGCTCATAGGCGTCGATCCAGAGCTCATAGCGGCTGCGCCAGCCCTGGGCAGCCGGCATCCCGGC
>Ga0075108_10000945_pt1 | contig 15557 bp, 19 predicted proteins | sample AntAceMetag02UK1_FD_69797 | JGI IMG/M metagenome (GOLD analysis project Ga0075108, IMG submission 69797) | Saline lake microbial communities from Ace Lake, Antarctica - Antarctic Ace Lake Metagenome 02UK1 | ecosystem: Environmental > Aquatic > Non-marine Saline and Alkaline > Saline | place...
CCATGATGGTCGTTAATAACAGAAGTGCCAAACTTAATCAGTACGCACTGGAACTTAGGCGGTCAGGCAAACTTCTCCGCGAAATAGGCGAAGAGCTAGGCGTAGGTATGGAAAGAGCAAGGTCTAGAATTGCAATGGGGGCAAGGTTTGAAAAAGTATTTGAGCTTGGAAAAAACGCCACAACAATGGGCGATCTGTTTATCTCAGAAAGATTGAGTAATGGAATAAAAAATATGGACGCAAAAGAAATGACCTTCGATGAGTTCTTGGAAAATGTCAGCCAACAAAAAATGATGGATACTCCAAATATTGGCAAAATGTGCGTCAAAGAATTGGTCAATGCCCTTCGGGAAAAAGAAGTTTCGGAAGAAAAAATAAGCGCGTGGCTTAACGTGAAAATTAAAAAAGTAAAAAAAGTAAAAAAGAAACCAATGGCTAGGCTTTGGCAAAGGGGGCCAGAAGAAAAGCACGACACCTGTCAGAGATATGTCATAGCTGAAGGCAGGCTGTTCATGGGTAGCCTATGCAACGAGCCGCTACTGCCAAGGCAGAAAAAATACTGCACTAAGCATAAAGGAAATCAATCATGATCATTAAATCTTGGAAGTTCAAGGGCTTCACATCAGAAATCCCAGACTGGGTAAAATTAGAATCAAGCAAGAGACTGGGAAATCCAGACCTCTGGGTCCACACCCAACGTGGCGAGGAGCCAGCAAAGAAAGGCCAGTGGATCTCAGTCAGCCTGCGTGGTCACGTCGATATACACGACGAAAAGCCAGAAGGATGGGCAAAAGAAATGATGGCAGGCACAGCATTCGTAGTTCTAATAGCCGCAGTTCTTGTCATATTACTAGCAATGTGAGGAGATAGTTGTGTTCTTTAAAAGTAAAAAAGAAAAACCTATATTTTTGGATTGCTACACATCAAGCCACTTCGCTTACAATAATGCAAAAATAGATTACTCACATAAATACATCCCAGAATGGTGGAAAAATGAAAGCAAATTTAATAAAAAAAACGATGCAACAATAAAATATTGTAAAGGGTTTATTGATTATTATGCCAAGGGAATCGTAATTCCGCTGTGGGGGGAAGTTGAAATAAATGTAAACCCAATCAACTTTGGAAATAATTTTTATGGTTGGACTGCATCTAATGAAGACTTTGACCTACACTCAGGGTCACATGAACAAGAACAGTGGAGCGGGTTTGCTCAAAAGAATAGACAAAATATAAAATTCTTATCTCCTTGGGCAATCAAAACCAGAGAATTAATTTACTTTACATTTACCCAGCCAACTTGGAGCCAATCAGATACATTGAACGGCCTAACCTTACTGCCGGGAGTAATGCAATTTAAAACTCAAACCGCGACACATATGAACTATATGGTGGAGCAAAATGAAAAAGTGCAAAATTTTAATATTCAACCGCTAACGCCAATGGCTATCTTGCACCCCATGACTGATCGTAAAATAGAAATTCGACATCATTTGGTAGATAAAGATAAATTCAAAGCCATAAGAAGCTCTGGAGCTGGCATGAACTTTGTAAAAAATATTTTTGATGGTTCCCGTGATTTTTATGTTAAAAGAGAAAGGTTCTGGAAAAAAGCTGATGAAATAAATAAATGCCCATTCCAATAATGCTCGCAATGTGATAGCCAAAACACACTGCTCGATTGGGTCATGCCTGTGACCTCATCATTAAACTAGACCCACCCGGCTAGGTTTCGCACTGCAACGGTGGGTCTTTCTTTTTTTAAAGATCTGATCTACATTCCCAAAATACAGCTAACCACTGAAAAGAAAGGTCAAGGAATGGCAAAAGCCAAAAATCCAGTCGGTAGACCAAAGTTTGATATTACCGACGAAGTCTTAGAGAAGACTGAAAGCCTTATGGCAAAGGGTCTAACCAAAGAACAATGCGCTGGAATGCTGGGTATTCACACGTCAACTTTCATGCTTCATCAGTCAGAAAATTCAGAATTTTCAGAAGCTATAAAAAGAGGGCAGGCCCGTGGCATAGATGCTGTAACCAATGCTCTGTTCGAGAATGCCACCGTAGAACGAGACAACACAGCCATCATCTTCTTCCTGAAGAACCGCGCAGGCTGGGTGGATAAGACAGAAACAAAAATTCACGAGGAAAAAACCATAACCCTCGACCTCACAAGGATCGGTACTCATGAACTCGCAGCAATTGAACGCGCTTTTGAGCAATCTTACGCTGGAGGAAGTCAGGGCGGAAAAGTACCGGAGATCATTGAGGGAGTTTACGAAAGCAGCATGGCCGACGATTGAACCGGGCGTTGAGTTCAAAAACAACTGGCACATCGATGCAATCAGCGATCACCTCCAAGCCGTAGTTAATGGCGATATCAAGCGCCTGATCATTAACGTGCCGCCCCGGCACATGAAGTCGCTGTCAGTGGCCGTTGTGCTGCCTGCATGGACGTGGGCCACGCAACCGTCAAAGAAGTTCCTCTACGCATCCTACGCAAGCTCCCTGTCGATCAGAGACAGCACCAAGTGCCGAAGGCTGATCGATAGCCCGTGGTACAGAACTCATTTCGGTGACAAGTTTAAGCTGACCGACGATCAAAACCAAAAGCAAAGGTTTGAAAACGATGCAACAGGCTACCGCATTGCCACATCAGTTGGTGGCGCTCTAACCGGGGATGGTGGCGACATCATCTGTATCGATGATCCGCACAATAGCGTCGAAGCCGACAGCGCCAAAGTGCGTGAAGGCGTCCTAGATTGGTGGGATCAGGCCATGCAGACACGCCTTAACGATCCCAAGACAGGCGCATTCGTCATAATCATGCAGCGCCTGCACGAACAAGACCTGACGGGCCACGTCCTAGCAAACCAGCTTGGCGATGAGTGGGATCACTTATGTATCCCAGCGCGATACGAAATTGGCTCACCAAATCCAATAAGGTCAAGCCTTGGCTTCACAGATCCACGCACCAAGGAGGGTGAGCTTCTCTGGCCCGAAAGGATCGATGAACACACCCTGACAACCCTAGAGCGTTCTCTTGGCTCCTACGCAGCCGCTGGGCAGCTACAGCAGCGACCAAGCCCCAAGGGCGGCGGTATCCTCAAATCTAGCTGGTGGGTTCCTTGGGAAAGCGAGGACATGCCCAACAATATCGAATACGTCCTGCAATCATGGGACACAGCCTTCGAGGCAAAGGAAAGCTCCAGCTTTAGCGCCAGAACCACTTGGGGCGTGTTTCGCCATCAGGGCGTCATGTGCGCCATCGTGCTGGAGGCGTGGTACGACAAGGTCAGCTATCCAGACCTCCGCAGGATCGCACAGGAATCATACGATCTCTGGGAGCCAGACGCAGTTCTGATTGAGAAGAAGGCGTCAGGCCAGTCTCTCTTGCAGGATCTCCGCATGGCTGGCGTCCCCGTATTGGCATATTCTCCTGACCGTGATAAGGAAGCTCGCGCCCACGCTTCGAGCGCGATGTTGGAAGATGGAAGAATTTTCTACCCAAGCAGCCGCAAATGGGCTAAAGATTTAATAGACATATGTGCTGCCTTCCCAGCGCATCCGAATGATGACGTAGTGGACACATGCACCCAAGCGTGGTTAAGATTGCGAAAAGGTTGGTTCGTTGGGCATAGCGAAGACCCAGAAGAAGACGAACCAGTAGAAAAACAAAGGATGACCCTTTATGGCTGAACTAGAAAATATTATCCCGTTTGCCGAAGGCGCTCCAGCCGACGAACTCATGATCGAAGAACTTGCCGATGGCGATGTCCTGATCGGAGATCCAGAGCTGGACTACATGGATGAGCTGGATGACGCAGAGTTCGACCAAAACCTAGCCGAAGTTATCGACGAAAAAGAGCTTGCCCGAAAAGCGCAAGAGCTTGTGACGTTCTACGAGAATGACCGCGCAGCCCGTGCTGAGTGGGAGGAACGCTACAAGGAAGGGCTAAAGACCCTAGACCCCGATGGCGGCATGGCTGACGGCGAAGATGAACGTGCGACACGCGGACTGTCAATCGTGGTACACCCGCTGATCGCTGAAGCCGCAACCCAGTTTAACGCCAGAGCCATAGCAGAGCTGTACCCGTCAGGTGGCCCGGTCAAGTCGGTCATCATTGGTACGCCAGACGAAAAGCTAGAAGAGCAAGCTCGCCGCGTCCGCGAATACATGAACTACCAGATCACGCAGGAAATGCCCGAATACTTCCCTGATCTGGATCAGATGCTATTCCACCTTCCGCTGATCGGTCACACGTTCAAGAAAGTATGGTGGGACGCCAACCTAGATCGCCAGTGCAGCCAGTTTGTTAAGGCTGAAGACTTTGTCGTGGCCCCAGAGAGCAAAGACCTCTACACGTCACCCCGCTACACCCACGTCATTCGTATGCCGAAGAATGACTTCAATCGCTACGTTAAAAACGGATACTACCTGCCGACCAAGTACGGTGGCGGCGATGGCCTAGATCCGTCAGGCGATGTGATCGGTGAGATTGAAGGCGTTGACCAGTCCGATGACAGCCAAGACGATGTGATGACATTGCTTGAGATGCACGTCTATGACCTGTTTGACGGCATTGACGGCGAGGAAATGGATGACGGTGATGTCGATGACAACGCAGTGGCCATCCCATATGTGATCACAATTGACTATGAAAACCAGAACGTGGTGGCCATCCGCCGCAACTGGAAGCAAGAAGATGAGATGAAGATCCGCCGTCACTGGTTTGTGAGCTATAAGTTCCTGCCCGGTCTTGGTTTCTATGGCTTTGGCCTGTATCACATGATCGGCGGCTTGGGCAAAGCAGCGACAGGATCTCTTCGCGCCCTCCTCGACAGTGCCGCATTCGCAAACATGCAGGGTGGCTTTAAGCTGCGTGGCCGTGTTCAGGGCGGCGACATGCAAATCAGCCCCGGCGAGTTTATTGATCTCGACAGCACAGTTGATGACGTGAACAAGGCAATCATGCCGCTGCCATTCAAGGAGCCATCAAGCTCCCTGTTCAACCTGCTTGGCTTTATGGTCGAGGCGGGTCAGCGGTTTGCCAGCACGGCAGATCTCAATATCGGTGACGCAAATCCAAACGCCCCAGTCGGCACGACTGTCGCCCTGATCGAACAGGGATCGAAGGCGTTTAGCGCAATCCACAAGCGCCTGCACTACGCGCAGGGTCAAGAGTTCAAACTTCTTGCGGGACTGAACGCTGAGAATCTCCCCGATGAGTTCAGCTTTTCGCAGGCAGGAGCTGCGGAGATTATCTATCGTTCCGACTTTGATGACCGGATTGACATTGTTCCAGTGTCTGATCCTAACATCTTCTCGACAGCCCAGCGCATCGCGCAGGCTCAAGCTGTCTTGGAAATGGCGCGATCAGCTCCGCAGCTTCATGACCTATACCAAGCGTATAAGCGTATGTATGAGGCGATCCGAATACCCAACATTGATGAGATCCTAAAGAAGCCTGAAGAGGCGGTTCAGATGGATGTAATCGATGAGAACATGAGCGTTCTCTATGGCAAGCCAATCCGCGCTTTCCCAGAGCAAGATCATGAGGCGCACATTGCGGTTCACATTCAGTTCCTGCAAGATCCGTCCTTGGCTGGCAATCCCGGCGCGAAGGCAATGCAGCCTGTGTTGATCGCTCACATCGCAGAGCATATCGCGCTTTTGTACCGTCAGCGCATGGAGGCAAGCATCCAGATGGAGATGCCGCCAATGCCAAACTTCAAAGACCCAGACTTCAGGTTTGGTGAGGTTGACCCACAGATGGATCTTCTGATTAGCCAACGCGCAGCTCAAGTTGTGGCGGCAGCTCCTCAGATGAAGCAAATCCAAGCACTGGTAGGCATGGGCGGACAGGGTGGCCAACAGCAGGGCAATCCGCTGCAATATGCACAGCAGCTCGCGCAGCTTGAGACGGAGGCTCTGAAGGCCCGTACAACGGCCCAGATCGAAGCAGATCAGGCCAAGGCAAGGTCTGGCATTGAGATCAAGCAGGCTGAAGCGCGTCAGGACATGGAGATCGACGCAGCCAAGGCGCAGCAAGACATGCAGGCGAAGATCATGAGGCTGGAGGCTGACTTGCAGCTAGAGCGTGAGAAGAATGCAGCTAAGATCCAGATGGAGATGATGAAGAATGTACCCCCCACAATATAATTTGCCTCCAGTCGATCCCTCTGCCTTTGGCGGTTTGCCACAAGAGGGTGGACCGCCACATCCGCAGGGTGGGCCGCAGGGTCAGCCCCCAATGGATATGAACAAGTACCTGATCGACAAGGTTATGGAGATCAAGCGGCGCATGGGTGGGGGTGAACCCGGTGCGCTGGGCGCAATTACAGAGGCCATGATGCAGCAATCGCAACCACAGCAGCCTCAACCGCAGCAACAGCAAGTGGAGATGGTATAATGGGTGGATTTTGTGGTGGTGGGTCTGGTGGTGTTGGTTCAGCTAATACACCAAGCGGTAGCGATAAAAACCCACCAACTAATAGCTTAAAGGAAAGCCTTGCCAACTTTTTTACCCCCGACGACAACATGGAATACCGTGGTGGTAAACTTGTAAATGTTGATAGTTCAGGGGCTTCTACTGGCGCTGCTGAAACTGGCGCAAAGACTTGGTACGGGACAGTGGGTCAGGCTAATGACCCAAGCAACGATAACCCCAATAGAGACATCAGTGGTAACCGTCCTTCTAGTGTACAACCTAGAACTTTCACCCAAGAAGATTTGGGCGCGTTGACAACAGTAAACTCTGGCAGAGAAGATTTGGCCAATATTTTTACACCTTTTGATGGTGCTAAATACGTTGGCGGAAACTTAGTCGAAGAGGCGACTGGGCAATCCCTAACGGGCGGTGGCTTCATTACCAATAAATCTGGAGCTAAAGATTACATCTACGGCGTCTCTGATGACTTCAGCAACAACGCCCCACCAAAGCAAGGCAAAATGTCAAACCAAGATTATGCCGTTGCGCTGCAAAAGTTTAAGATACGCCAGTCGCAGCTTGAGAATATCCCACCAAGCGACCCAGCTTACTTTAGCTCTTTCTTACCGGGGCTGACCATCCCACTTGTCGGCGGTTACCTTGGCGAAAAGATGCTTGAAGGCGGCATTAATGACAGACGCGCAATGATGGATCAGCACCAAGCTGCCCTAAATGCTGGGGCAAAAGCAGATATGAAAGACGGTGTTTACAGGGGATATTTTGGTGATGACGGATTTGTCCCTTATGTAGAGAACAAAAAGCAAGACCCCATGACAGACGCCAGCATTGGCGCGTTGAATATGGGCAATGATGGCAATCAACAACCTACCGCAGCTTGGCCTCCTGAGACTGGCATGGGCGGCGGGACGGTTGTTCCAATTTCTGATTTAAATCAACCAGAACGGATGACAAGCTATGAACCAATCCCAATGGACCCAGACACAATAGTTTATGCAAGCCCGTTGTATGAGAAGTTTCAATCTGAGGTTCTGCCGGGCATACAACAACAAATGCCCAACATGACCCAAGAAGACATTGATGAAGCGTTTCGGATATACAGAGACAGACAAAACTCAGTGGTAGCAAATTAGTTGAAAACATCGTAAGCATAGAAAAAACATAGGAGGCCGTAATGCCTAATATCACAGAAAACCCAGACTACCGATTGGTCATGACATTTCTTCAAAACATTCGCCCCGGTGATATGGATCAGGAGTCATCAGAGCAATTGATGATGATTGGCCAACGCATTCAAGCTGGCGGCGCACTTACTGACCGTGAGCGCGAGATGTTTGAGGCGGTTGTTGGCAACATGCCTAGCTACGCTCCAGCTAATAATTTTGGCTCAATGTCAGAAGGCGAAGCTAGATTGCCAATGGATCAAGTTTCAATGGGCGGCATGTCCGAAGGCGAGATGAACTTGCCAATGCAAAATCAGATGCCCAGCCAAGACGGCGAAACATATGGCCCATCAAGCGGCGTGACCGTTGCCCCGTCCAACGTCATGAGCATGGATGATGCAATTGCCGCAGGTCTTGTTAACCCAACGCGCCCACAGGCACGTCCAGCTCCAATGCGCCCACAAGCGCGTCCAATGCGATAGGAGGCCATCATGGCTGAAGTTAACGTAGAAAACATGGAAGACAACGCCAAGATGTTTGAGCATAAAATGGGCTTTGCCCATGATGCTGACGGCTTGGATATGAGCGACGAACAGTTGGTCAACTTCCTCCTGATGTGCCAGCACGGCATGGGCGATGACGATGAAGAGTACGAAGAAGAGTACGATGACGAAGAAATGATGGAGATGCCAGATGGCAATGATGTCAAGGTCAAAGTCATGAAGCTCGACGGCGGCAACGTCCATGAGATGATGAATAAACTTCTGGGGGGCTGATATGCCTGTGATGAAGGTCAAGGGCGGCTATCGCTGGGGAAGCAAGGGCAAGGTCTACAAGACTAAAGCCGAAGCAACCAAGCAGGGCCGCGCGATCAGGGCCGCTGGGTATAAGGGCAAGAAGAAGGTGACAACGTAATGGCTAGAATCGGTGGTTTGTCTACAAAAAATGCGCCTAGACCTGTAAACGCTCCTGTCGGCAAGCAATCTATGAAACTAACAGCAGAGGATAAAAGCCTCCTGCTTGATTTCGTTCCTGTTGTTGGTGATATTAAGGGTGCTTACGAAACAGTCGATATGATTGCTAGTGAGCTTGAAAAAGACGATCCCAACTATGCCTTGATCGGCATTCTTGGCGGCGTTGGAGCTGCGGCCACAATCATTGGATTAGTCCCCGGTATCGGTGACGTTGCCCAAAAAGCAATTATGGCAGGGGCTAGAAGTGTTGCTAGTGGCGCTAATAAAATCGTTGATGCTATGCCAACGTATGACCCTAGTACGCTAGGTTCTATGGGTGGCAATATATTTGCTGAAAAAGTAGGATCAACTGATCTTTTAGGAAATCCAATTGGGAGTATAAGCCAATTATCTACAAATAGAGTTCCCGGCGCAGATCCAAGTTTTGGCCCAACTGGTCGAATATCAACCCGTGTTCCTACCGTGGGAACAGAAAAAACAGGCGGCGTGTTTCCTGCTGAAGAAGTATACAGCGGCGGTCTTGTGATTGATAAGGCAGCTATGGACGCTGGCGGCACAACAGAAAAGAATATGGACTTTCTAACTAACGCTAGAAAGAATCCTGATAAGAAAAACCCATATGTTGATAACGAAACATATTTCCCCGGTTTCGCTGGTATACAGGGTTTACCTCCAGAAGATGCTGCTGATTTTGTTAGCGCAATGCAAAAAGAAAATTTAAATTGGGTCATGGATAAACTACCACCCCAATTCCAAGACCGGGCAAAATTATGGTATGTTGGTGCAAATCGTTTTTCTGAAGAACTTGCAATCAAGTACGGTGTACCTAGATCGTCTATGTCTGGAGCAATTGCAGCTCTGTCCCCTCAAATGGACTGGTTTAAAAATGCCTCTTTGGCAGAGCGTGTTGCTGATGCGGTAATTAGTAAAAGAACTTTCCCTTGGTCATCTGAAATGACGGATGTGGCCGATAAGTATCCAGCCTTTAAAGATAAAGGCAATGCAAAGGTATGGGAAAGCATTAAAGGAAAAACATACGACGAACTCGAAGACACAATGCAAAAAGCAATGTGGGTTAGAGCATATGATGAAGCTCACAACCCTAAAACCTATCGCGCTTTGACTCCAGAAGGTGACCTTGCAGATATTGTTTTGACAGGGAAAGGCGTCCCTGCAAACATTGGTTGGGGTGGATTTGGTGAAATTGAAAAGGCTGTAAAAGCAATCGAAAGCAATGGAGATTTTAGATCCATTTCCGATGCAATGGGCGATAGACACAAAGTCAGAAACTTTTTCAACAATATAGAAGTTCCCTTTTCAGATATGGGCGATGTTACAATTGACACTCATGCTATTGCTGCTGGGTTGATGCGGCCATTAGCTGGGTCTGATCAATTGACAACGCAAGGACTGGGAATGGCTGGCGGGTCTTCTAAGGCTACGGGTGCAAAAGGCTTGTACGGCTTGACGGCAGACGATTACAGGGCCGTTGGTGCGGATCGTGGGCTTTTACCTAGAGAAACACAATCAATTGTCTGGGAAGGCATAAGAGGTCTTTTCAACAATAAAAGCCTAGACAATAAAACCAAGATAAACTCCATATGGACTGCTGTTGATCGTGGTGACTTAACCCAACAGCAGGCTCTTGATTTAATTGAAGAGGCGTCTGGCGGATTTAGCAGCACAAGCTGGATTAATGAGCCTAGACCTAAAAGATCTATAGCTGGCGGTGGCACAACAATGTTTGGTGTTCCTTTAGGAGGCATTGCCCTTGGTACGCTACCATCTGACGATCAGCAACTTCCAGAGGAGAATGGCATCTAATGGCTAAGAAACCAAAGAAAAAACCAGCGGGACTATACGCCAACATTGCAGCAAAGAAGAAACGCATCAAGGCTGGATCTGGCGAGACAATGCGTAAGGTTGGGGCCAAGGGCGCACCAGCCAAGGGCGCGTTTAAGGCTGCGGCTAAGACCGCGAAGAAGCCTAAGAAGGCGAGGAAAGCATAATGGGTATCATCAAGCAAGACCAGATTGATTCTTTGCATGTAGAAATGTTGAAAGAACAACTTGTAGCGCACAACGCCATGCAGGAATATCTTGAAGACGAAGCCATAGAGCAGCAAATTGAAGACGAAATCATAGAGGGAACAGCATAATGGCTAAAGGCGTTAAGCACTACTTTAAGAACGGCAAAGAGCATAAGGGCGCTACCCACAAGGACGCCAAGGGCAATGTTATGTCTGGCGCAAAGCACACTGCCTCCAGCAAGTTTCTAGTCCACAAGAAGGATTTGTCGGCTACAGCTAAGAAGATGGCCAGCTAGTAATGGCAACCTACAAAGGTAAGAGCGTCAAGCTGAACAACCCACGCCGCATATCCAAGGGCGAAACTTCTTACGGCAAGAAGAAGTCTGTGGTATATGTGACGGACGGTGATAAGATTAAGCGCGTTACCTTTGGCGATCCTAAAATGACCATCAAGAAAACGCAGAAGGGCCGCAGATCTAACTTCAGGGCGCGTCACAACTGTGATGAACCCGGTCCAAAAACAAAGGCCAGATACTGGTCATGTAAGGCGTGGTGATATGGCTGAAAGAGTATTTGCAGACGGTGCATTCAATGAAGATGGAAGCCCGAACATCCCATCGCAGGCATATGCTGATTATTTAACTAATTATTACGCTGAAAACCCTATGGTTCCTCGCGCAGACCCCGTTGGATATGTAGCACCGACAGCAACTCAAAAAGAAAAGCCTCTAAGCAACTACGGCTTTGATGTGGCAGGCGAATATTTAAGCAACGCTGGTCAGATGTTTAAAAATGCGGCTACGGGGCAAGGCGTGGCAACTATGATGCCAGAGATGGCTTTTTACCCCGGTGGGCCAAAGGGCGCTCAATATGTTTATGGTGGCATTGCTGACGCTGGCCTTGGGTTGTTCAGCACCATTGTTTCTGGATTGGGAGCTGGGGCTGGCTTTGTGGCAGAGCAAATGCCGTTTCAGACCGAGAACCAAGAAGACAGGCTTTCCAGAGATCTATTGGCTGGTGTTGAATTTGCAGAGGTATATGCAGCTCCATATCTAGGCATATTTAGCAGGCTAGGAAAGGCGTCCAAAGTTGCCACAGCGGCAAAAAGATTGCCTGAACCGCCAGCGGCAATTACCCCCGACATGCCAGCAGATACGCCACAATTTGGCGCTTTAGCAGCACAACAACAGCAACTGGACGCCGTTGACGATGACTTCATACCCATAGCCAACTTTGAAGAGATAGAAGCACCGCGTCTATCAATGGAAGAGCTGGGTGCGCGTCTTCGCGCCCAACAGCCAGACGAACTTACAGACGCGGAAATGGATGACGCTGTAGCTGATCTAATCTTGGATGAAGATTTGGCTCCAGATGATGTTGTGCAGCCAATAAACACTGATTGGTTTAACGGCGGGTTGGAAGAGTTAGTGGCTCGAAACCGTGCAGCGGCCTTTACGCGAGAAGATGACCAACTCTTAAATGATTTGGAGCTTACGGATGCTGACTTCAGCGAGATAGATGAAGCCAACGCTGCGTATGATCGCATGTTAAATGAGCGCATTGATATAGCACTCGACAGTCGCCCAGAGTATCAAGATCCGTCTGTTCGATTGGGTGTGCAAACTCTTAGGGAGTCAGGGCAGCCCCCAAGCGTGGTTGAAGAGTATTTAGCTGGCATAAGAAAAGAAAAAGGTCCAGTATACCAAATCTCAGATGCTCAATATGCTGATCAATTGCGTGATTTGTACGCAAGATACAATTTGCCGATACCCAAAACAGAAGCAGAAGAACGCGCAGCGGATCTTATAATCCAAGTTGCTACTGGAGAGCCTATAGATCAATCCATGCGCCGTAGGATTGATCTTGATTACTTAAAGGAACACGCCACTCCGACTGTCTTTAACCAAGCCAAGCCCACGATCCAAGAGGCGCTTGAAGCTGAGAGGCAGTACGGTGTCCTTAATGATGTGAGCGTGGGCCAAGAGACAGACATGGGTGCGCTGACAGGCGCTTTTGGTAACAATAGTTATATTCCTACCTTTAGCCCATCAATGAAGGCAGCGGAGAATCTTCCACAAGAAAAGGGTGCGTACAAATCTCTGAAGAAGTGGATGCTAAAGAACGGCGCTAAAGCTAAAGAGCTGGAATGGTCTGGAGCTGATGAGGCTTTTGAAGGTCGCACAGACGTTACTAAGACTGAACTGATACAATACCTAAATGAGAATAAAGACTTAGTGGAAGCAGAAAGAAAAATAGCGCAAGGCGTTTTGAGATCAGAGGGTGGCGACACCCGTATGGCTGTGGAAAACTACATAGATGACAATCTTGTAGACAGGTTTGATCTGTTACGAGAAAACTTTGAACAAGATTGGGAATATGGCACTGATTTTGAAAGCATATCTGACTATGTAGCTGCTGGAAATTATGAGGGTTTAGATCAAATCGCAGAGTTTATGGATGGCGTTGAAGATGGCGCAGCATTGGCTGAAAAATATCCTGATGGTTGGATTGGAGACTATAATCCAATGAACAAGCAATGGTCTATTTATTCTGATAAAGACGCAGCCATAGAGGCTGACGCTCCTGACTTTAATGATATGGCCCGTGAGTCATTACAGGAAGAGTTGGATGAAATGGAGCAATACGATCCAGAGCTTTATGGTAGAATGATCTTTGGTGATGCAGGAGCATCTGCTGATACAAGCGAACTAGAATACACAAAATACTTCCCATCAGGCGGTACGAATACAGCAGAAACCACATATCAGTTCAGAGATCCGACAGGCAGATTGCCTGATGATTACTTCAAAGAAACTCACTTTGAGGAAACTGGAAGAGATACAAACTTAGTTGCTCACGTCAGAACGGCTGAGTTTCCTGTCGATGGTGGCGGGACAGCGTATCACGTTGGAGAAATCCAATCTGATGCCGCTCAAGCCCTTAGAGATAAAGACAAGCAAACTGGGGAAGTAACAAAATATACTCCAAGAACTCGTGAACAAGAAATCCAAATGGGTGAATACCGTTATTTATCTGAGCAACTTAGTGACGAAATAAAGGGTGCTGAAGATGATCTGAATAGGATTGTATTTGGTGATGATGTCGGGTTGGGTACTGTATTCCGCAGAGAGCAATATCCAGAGAAACTTGCAATTTACAAAAAAATTATAGCTGACTTTAAAAACAAACAAAGTGGCGTTGACATTAATAATGTTAGAGATGGTCAGGTTTGGCGACCAGACCAACTACTAGATAATCGCACGTTCTTTGGCCACGTCAGGGGAAATATGAGCAACTATCGTTCAGAATTAGATGATTTCGCTCAATACATATTCACAACTGACAATATCCCCTCTGATTATGTTGATTGGGCTAATTCATATGCTCAAAACGTCCCTAAAATAGATTCATTATCGTCAGGTCTCAAAAGGTTCGACAATCAAAACTTTTCAAAAACCAAGACTGGCGCACCTTTCATTGAAAGCACAGATACATGGGTTAACATGACCTTAAAGCGTCAATTGATGGATGCTATTGAAAGCGGGGCCGATTACATCACTTTGCCAAACCCAGAGATGGTCAAGAAATATACCTATGGCGATCTTGAGGGTCACAGGGCTTTCTACGGTGAAATCGCTCCAAGCAACCTACTTGATATAGCAAAATCTTATGATCCAGACGCACAGCTAGTAGGAAAAGTGATAGAGACATCATCAGCATTAGAGGCCGTTACGGCTCTGCCTTTAACTAAAAGGCTTGTTGATGCTATAATGAAAAAAGGCATTCCAACATACGCCGTGCCATTGGCAGTTGGCGCTGGGACAGGTTATGGTGCGTTAGATCAAGTAGGAGGCCAAGATGGCTAGAGCGGCAGTTAAGCGCGTAGCGCAGGCAGAAATCAGGGCAGCGAAGAGCTTCCTAGAGCGGCGTGGCTTGGATAGCGATGACGTATCGCCACGCAAGTTTGCTATGGCGGCTAAAGAGCTGGACAAGGGCTTTGCCGATACGCTCAAGATCTTAGCCCGTGAATTATCAGCGGGGAATGTATAAATGAACCGCGCAAGTTTTGGAAAATTAATGTCGGAAGGAAAGAACGTATCAATGTCAGGAGCAAAAAAAATGAAAAAGAAAGTTGTTAAGAAGAAGAAAAAAGCTGTAAAGAAGAGCTACACTAAGAAAGGATACTAAATGTCAGAGGAAAAAAAAGATGTGACTATTCACGTCACTGGCGTATCCATGCGTGGAGGCGTCAAAGATGACAATAAGCGACCTGCTTCAGCAGATCAGGAAAAATCTGGACAAACAAAGGCTGGAGATAGCTGAGAGTATGGCCGATGGTCGGATGTCCGACTTTAGCTCATACCAAAAAAACGTAGGGATCGCAGAGGGCTTAATGCAAGCATCTGAGATTATCCGCGAGACGATTAAAAACATAAACGAAGAGGATGAATGACATGTCTCATCAACATGATAAAACTTTTACCGACGAAGATACTGAAGCCACGATAACTTCGGATCAACTGCCAATACCTTTAAATTGGAAGGTTTTAGTCCAGCCTAATCAGGTTAAGAGAAAAACCGCGAGTGGGATACACCTCCCAACAATATCACAAGATAATGAAGAATACCTGACAGCTCATGGCGCGGTCTGCGCCTTGGGCGACTTGGCATATCGGGACAGGGACACTGGTGAACGCTGGCGTACCGAAGTTACTCCCAAGGTCGGAGATCGCATAACCTATGGAAAATATGCTGGTCAGAAACTTGTTATCAAGGGCGTTAAATTCCTTCTGCTGAACGATGATGAAATCACATCGATCTTGCCAGATGGCGTTGATGTCGCCGCATATATAGGATGATACAATGGCAGAAAATGACATCATGAATGAAATCGAGGCCGAAATTAAAAAGGCCAAGGGTGAGGTTGATGACTTCGAGATTG
>Ga0075108_10000946_pt1 | contig 15517 bp, 26 predicted proteins | sample AntAceMetag02UK1_FD_69797 | JGI IMG/M metagenome (GOLD analysis project Ga0075108, IMG submission 69797) | Saline lake microbial communities from Ace Lake, Antarctica - Antarctic Ace Lake Metagenome 02UK1 | ecosystem: Environmental > Aquatic > Non-marine Saline and Alkaline > Saline | place...
AAAATGGTATTCCCAATGATAAGCGATCATTCGCAGAAACCAGTGGGGTTCGTATTGGGGTTGCCGCAGAAACAACTCGTGGTTATACTGAGGCAGACTTTAAGAAACTTGCTAAAGTGATGGTATCATTGCTACGTAAGTAGAGGTATAACTATACTAGGAGAAATATTATGACAATAGACTTATCAGAATATTATTCAAACGATGGCGCACGTTCCGCGTCTGTCGTGCAATATGAATCAAGCTACTTGGTCCTTATGAATCGTACCGGGTTTGAAGCTCAAGTAATTACATATGATAATTTGTTGGATGCCGAAAACAAGGCAGAAGATTGGGTAATGGGTGAGTTATGAATAATGGTGGCAAGGGGTCAGCACCAAGACCTTTCAGTGTAAGCAATGAAGAATATGCAAATAGGTGGGATGCTATTTTTGGTAGAGATCTAAAAGAAGAGCTAGCGGTTACACCTGAAGAGGAAGAGGCTTGGTGCGAATTAGAAAAGAAATTAAATTCAGATAAGATATGAAAACATCTAAGGAAATAATTGATAAAGCGTATGGTCACATTCCGAAAGAAGTGAATTTGTCGTATAGCGTCCTAGAAGAACCTTTGTTTCCTAAGTTAAATAGTATTATTCGACTGATAAAGCGAACATTAACGAACATTAGTAGGATAAAAAATGATGGATGATGATTTTGACTTTGGCTTTACAGCCGTAGATGAGAATGAACTAGAGGTAGTTCAGAAAGCAGCAGAGACTGCATCATCAGCATCCTCAACAGCAGAAGATCTTCAGGCAAAGATTGATAAGCTCTATAACGCGGTCACGCCGTTGTTGAATAACCTCAAAAAGAACCCAGAAAAAGAATACATCTTCTGGCCAAATCGAATTGACAAGGTAGAGCAGTTCGAGACACATCTACTCAAAATCTACCGTTCTTAAAAAAGTAAAACTTTAGTATTACATTTCTCGCGTAATCATGAAAATGTAATACTATCGCACAAGAATGCGCAACTGAGTACTTTTGACATATTTACTTTCCGGTCAGACTTGGTATAATTGAACCATACCAACCAAACGGAACAAACAAATGAACAAAGTCACTAAAGAGATCGCAGCTTTGTTGAACATCAGCTTGGAACAAGCGGTTCTGGTTCAAAATCAGATGATGTGTAACGATGTGGATTTTTCCGCATGTTCAGCTCGCGTGTTCAAGCGTGAAGTAAATCAAGCTGCAAAAGAAATCAACATCATCTAAAAGGAACATAATGTTACACGCTCAACTTACCGCAAGAAAACCAAATGGTGATTTTGACATCAGCTCTACCTCGGCACTAATGGAATGCCAAAACCTGACTTGGGCTGAAGCCTTTTCGTTTTTGGTAAAACGTGAACGAGAACTGTTGGCCGATGGTTATATCGTTGATATGTGGTTGGCAGAGTAATACTTTCGGATATAAATGCGTAAATATGTGCAAATGAATACTTTTGACATATTTACTTTCCGGTCAGACTTGGTATAATTGAACCATACCAACCAAACGGAACAAACATTATGACTGAATTTGAATCAAACTGCTACGGAATGTCTAAATCTGATATCCGTGAGCAATACATAAACTCACTCACAGCCAATGCATGCGGCTTAGAAATGGTCACTATGGGCATTTTATCTGACTGCCAAGAAATGTTGGATATGGGCGCAGGCCCTCATGCTGTTGAGTATGTTCGCAAGAAAATGAACGTTGCCAAGTTTATCCTCAGCGAAATGATGGAATCTACACGGTGTGCTTAAAATGAAAAAAATTACCCTGGACTTTTTTACAGACCCCGGCCATGGTTGGGTTCGTTTCCCACTGGCCCGGTTGGTTAAACTCGGTATGGTTAATGAAATCTCACCATACAGCTATCAACATGGCAAGTATGTTTTCTTGGAAGAGGATCGTGACCTTGGCCGACTCACTGCTCGTCTCAAACGCGAAGGCTATCAAATGTTCAATTGGAAACATCATTCAACTAATCGTCAAAGCAAAATCCGTGGCTATGCTAGCTATGGTTCTAACTAAGGAATATATTATGACAAATCCTATACCTACCTCAAGTATGTTTGCAACTCCGGACTCAGTAAAGTCTTTTATGGATCAATTGGATTCGTTCAGCAATGCGGGTGAAAAACAGATTGCGATGCTAGCAGCGATGTTGGCATTTAACCTCTGCCACAAGTTGGTAGAAGAACAGAAGATGGCAGCATGAATTACAAAGTAGATAACAACAATCTGCATATATGGCACGCCACTTGCCTGTGTGGTTACGTCTATACTACATACGATCACTTGGTTGAAGTGTTTGGTCAGCCTCGTAATGATATAGACAAGACAATGGCTCATTGGACTATTCAGTTTGATGACGGTGAGGTTGCTACCATCTATGATTGGAAGTCACAAGTGGTACCAAAGAATCTATATGCCTGGCATATCGGCGGCCGGCACAATATGCTTTTGCGTATTGATGAAATTCTAAAATTAGAAAAAGTTGCACTAGATGATTTATAAAGGTTACGCCTACGACTCGGAGGTTGAATTGGAAGATGACAACCGTAAGATGTGGCACATGATCGTTGATCCAAATGGTCGAACGTTATCACTTTATGAATTGCCACAAATATTCCAACGGGTTGGTCCGTACAATATGGTATCACAGGAAATCTTTGAAACCGCAGTGGATGAACTAATTCAAACCTTATAATAATACAGATACGGAAAAGACTTACTATGACGCAAAAATTAAAAACAATCAAGACCATCAATGCACCAAAGCGTAGTGTCGGCCGCCCACGTAAGGTCGAGCCTGACGCTTTGGAAGATGAAGATGATATTAATCAATGGGGTGATGCGTCTAGTTATGCTGCTAATATGTTTGGTGATGTAGCCTACAATACCAATAGATTTGACACCGATTGGAACTAAGCATGTTTATAAATATTCCTACACGAAAGGTAAAGGCTAAAAAGAAGCCTGGATGGAGAGAAGCTGAGGCCGAGTATGAGCAGTGGTTAAAGAAACACGGTGCTCATAAGTCTCAGCGTAAACAAAAGACACCAGCACCTTATGTTTCACTCACGCCTAAGGCATACGAGCGTGAAACACCACCACATCCCAGTCTGGGTACTACATCTGGTAGCACCGCTAGGGTTGTCACATATCAATACACTGGTGATTATTTCATTGGCATAGCTACGATGCATAAATCTAACCTGGTCCCAGTTGGCCGAGGTGATGATGCAAAGGATTATGCCACCATGCGTAGGAACTAAATATGCTATCTTCAGCTTTAATAGGTTTAATGATAAATGCCAGTGGTATTGCATTACCACCAATAGACCAAAAACAAATCATTTGTCTGGCTCAAAATGTATATTTTGAGGCCAGAAGTCAATCCCAATTGGGTCAGTACGCTGTCACACATGTTGTTTTAAATAGAGTTAGATCAGAGGCTTTTCCGAACAATGTATGCGCTGTTATTAAACAAGGTAAACGCCGCGATGGGATTATGGTCAAATATAAGTGTCAGTTCTCTTGGTACTGTGATGGAAAGCCAGATGATATTAATGATAAAAGGGCGTGGAACGAATCACTCAGTTTAGCCATGAATGCATATATGGTGTATTACCTTGGCTTTGATGCATCGAATGGTGCAACATTTTACCATGCAGACTATGTAAAACCACATTGGAGTGAAGTGTTTACCCGTGTCGTTAGAATTGACGATCATATATTCTATGAAAATTAAGTGTGTACATATACGTATTTTTGTGGTATAATGACACATACGTTAAGGGAATATAATGGCAACACAGAAAAAGCGAACAATACAACCCAGAATTAAGTTTGGAATCAGTGGTGTGCCTACTGATTCCTTCCGTTCGATGAAGTACTATTTCCAACTTGACCTTGAAAAGAAGGTAATTGGCGATGTACTCAAGACTTGGATTAAAACCAATTACAGTAAGCAAGATGCTGCCTGCATTTTAGCAAATCCAGAGTATAACTTTACCATGTATACGCACTTCTCTGCTGTAGTGTATTGGGTAACACTGAAACTTGATATTGATCCAAAGGTCCAAGCATACCTTGATGGGCTGTCCAAATACCTTGACGAACTCAAGGAGTGCGGTAGAGCACGTGCTAGCGAAAAAGCACAGGAAGTGTTGCTGCCAGAAAATGTCTACAAATTATCACCGCGCGACCATCAGATGCGAAAGGCGAATGACACAGTCATTGAAGACCTTTATGTATTGGAAGATAAATGGAACGACGGCGAGTTGGCCACGTTTGACATATATGCCAGTTTTAAAGCACACTTGCTACCATCTTCTTCGGTTCAGTTTGTAAAGCCATTCCTTGAAAGGCATTATACTGAGTATAAGGCAGCTTATGACAAGCAAGATACACAGTGTGTAGAAGCTTATGGACATATGTCTCGGAAAGAACTTAAGCACCGGGTTGATCAGTGCAAACAGATGATTGATGATCTTGATAAACTTAAAGTTGCCACTAAAGCAGTCCGTCAGACTAAAGTAAAGAAACCTAAGGCGATTGACAAGCAGATTGCCAAGATCCAATACAAGAAAGAAGACAATGAGTTTAAGATTGCATCAATCAATCCAGTGAAGATTGTTGGTGCATTCCGATTATATACGTTTAATACTAAGACCAGGGCCCTGAGTGAATACGTCACTGAAGATGTGCATGGGTTCGAGATCTCTGGCACATCCATTAAGAACTTTGATGTTGGTCTAAGTAGGACAGTCAGGCTTCGGAAACCTGAAGAGTTCCTTCAATTGGTATTAACTAAACCTCCCAAAATGGTCTCTACTGAATGGTCTAAGCTTAGCACTAAAACTACACAGCCAAATGGCAGACTGAACATAGACACGGTCCTCTTAAGGGCCCTAGGTAAATAAAATGAATAAGGTATGTTATGACAATTGAAAGTCAATTTTTAAACAAACAGAAATTTTCGAAACTTATTGAGGAAACCGTCATTAATGACAGGTTATCCTATATGGATGCTATCATTGGTATTTGTGAGAAGAACTTTATTGACATCGAGGAAATAAAGAAATATATCTCTACAACTATCCGTGATAAGCTGGAAGTGGAAGCAAGGGAATTAAATTATTTACCCAAGCAAAATACACTTCCGTTTGACGATATATAATAGTGTACAACATCTAAAAAATGTGGTATAATTATATTTCAATTTACACTTCAGTTTATACAAAGGAAAAATACAATGTCATTTGAAAATCTAAAACGCAATCGCGACAACATCTCTAAACTTATCAATGCTGCCGAGCAAGTCGGTGGTGGATCAGGCGGTGAGAAAAAATCATACGGTGATGAACGGATCTGGAAACCAACTGTTGACAAGGCAGGTAATGGGTATGCAGTACTTCGTTTCTTGCCTCCTGCAGAAGGTGCAGATTTGCCTTGGGTTCGTTACTGGGATCATGGTTTCAAAGGCCCAACAGGCCAATGGTATATTGAGAATAGTCTTACATCAATCGGTCAACTTGATCCGGTTGGCGAGCTAAACTCTAAATTATGGAACTCTGGTACTGAATCAGACAAAGATCTTGCTCGCACTCAAAAGCGCCGGCTCCATTATTTGGTAAATGCTTATGTTGTAAGTGACCCCAGCAATCCAGAGAATGAGGGCAAAGTGGTGCTCTTTAAGTTTGGTAAAAAGATCTTTGATAAGATTATGGACGTAATGCAACCTGCATTCCAGGATGAAAAGGCCGTAAATCCTTTTGACTTCTGGGAAGGTGCTGACTTCAAATTGAAGATTCGCCAAGTTGAAGGTTACCGTAACTACGACAAGTCAGAATTCTCATCATCTGCCCCATTGTCAGATGATGATTCTAAGCTTGAAGCTATCTATGGTAAAATGCATTCTCTGCAAGAGTTCTTGGACCCAGCGAACTATAAATCATACTCTGAGCTGCAATCTAAATTGCAACGAGTATTAGGCATGGTTGCTGAATCAGGTTCGCCTTCAATGCAGCAAGAACGTATGATGAATCAACCAGCTCCTGCCCCAACATTTAAGCAACCGGTTGATGCAGTTGATGTGGGTGACGACGAAGATACTATGAGTTATTTTGCCAAACTGGCACAAGACGATTGATGAGTTAGCACTTACAGAAAAGGGTCCTTCGGGACCCTTTTTAGTTATCTGATGAAACCAGATACATTATACCTGGTATCTACAGACGACAGTGGTGGTAATGCAAGGGCACTATTATTGCTGCTTGATCGTACGCTATTATCCTGAATTACGATTGGCGCCCCATTGCCCATCCCTCGGCTACGCAACGCTGCAGCCTCAGCACCCTGAGCATTTAAATTACCGATAACTGCAGCATTTTGTGGCACTGGTTTGACTGGTGGTTTATATGTAGTTGATCTTGGATCAGATGATGGATCCATTCTTACATTAGACGCAGCTGCTAGCTCATGCGTTTGTACTGCCGATTTTAATGTGTCAGATTTTCCACCCAATAACCACTCAGCAAGACTAGTAGCAAGCAGGTCGCCGCTTAATCCGCCTATGACTGCACCTGCAATAGTTCCAATACCAGGTGCAACCAGGGAACCAACCAAAGCGCCCAGGCCTGCTCCACTAATACCACCTAATATACCAGAGACTCCTTTTATTTTATCATCTTTAGAGCCATCACCCATTAACACGTTAGCAAGTAGCCCCGCGCTAATAAGGCCACCTAATAATGGTATCTTGGATGCAAATTTGCTCAATGCGCCAAACCGTGGGAATTTCTTGACAACTGCTGCTGCATCTGCCGCCGTGGTTGCTTGTGCCGTTTTAAGTGCTGCGCCAGCCAGCGGTTTACCTGTTTTAATACTCGTGTAATTACCTGCTTTATCTACTTTAAATTTTCTTGGTTTAGTGCTCGCGACGGCAGATACCGCGGCACCTGCTCCTAAGGCTGCACCGCTAATACCTGCAGTAGCTGCAGTAGCTGCAGTAGCTGCAGTAGCTGCAGTAGGCGCTGCAGCTACTGCAGCAGCACCCGTTAAACTAGTTGCTGCAGTCTTAGCTAATCCTAATGCGCCAGCCAATAAAGCAAATGCTTTACCTATAAATCCAATTGGTTTAAATGCAAATGCAATCATGCCTAATGTAATACCAATATCAGCCATATCGGCACCAAAGGTTTTAAAATCACCCTCAAGTATATTATTTAAACCTTTCACAGCACCATTAAACGAATCAGAAATGAATGTCATGACTTCTTTTAATGAAGGTAGCGTGATGCCATTTTCCTTAAGGAATTCTTCACTACTTTTATACCAGCCAGATATAGTCGTACTAATTTTTCCAAATGCTTCTTCTAAATTAGTAAATAGTCTGCTAAGTTCTTCTGTATCAGCACCTTGTATGATGCTACCAATTATGAATGCCAATGGGCCAAAGCGCAACAGCAATTTACTAAAGCTTAGAAACGAGGTTAAAAATCCACCTAGGATTGGTATACTAGCTAAAGCAGCACCTATCCCACTAAACATACCACCAATACCACTGAATAAGCCACCGCCTGAGCTACCAGATCCGGCTTGACTAGTCTTTGTCTTTACTTTCCTTGCGGCTTCACTATTAGCTTCTAGCTGTTCTTTATTATTAAAGCGATCACCTAAACGGTCTGTAGCTAACGATGATATTAGTTTTTCAATATTATTTGATGTATTCCTAACACCCTCATCGGTTGAATGCAGAATATCGTTTTGATTTACTAATGTGGTATTGATGGTTGATAGAGTTACGGCCATTTTTTATCCTTGATTTGCTGCTTTATTGCGGTCATTCTTTTCTTTAATATCTTCCATTAGCATGAACAAATAGATTTCTCTCTCCCAAGGTAACATTTCTTCTATCTCAGATAATGAGTAGTGAAAGTTTTGTAGTAGTTGGAAATTTACTTTATAGTAATTCTCCAACGTTTCATGAGAGAGGCACACTAAAAAAAATCTTCAAGGCCCTCCAATGTTCTTACGTTTTCGTGCTGGCAATTGACACACTTAAATTTAACTTCTTGTTTAATCTTTGGCAGTGATTCAATAAACTTATTAATCTTTTCAAACTGCTCAGATGTAAGTGATTCAATAAATGTAATAACTTCTTCACGAGGTTCATCGGCAATTTTAATTGCTTCATCTTCAGTTAACACCGTATCAATGCACGACACCACAATATCAGTAAGTGATTCAACACTTGATTTTGAATCATCAAATATTTGCATATTCTTAATAAAGTAACCATAATCAGGGTATTTCATTTTCACAGAGATGGTGTCCGTGATTTTAATAACTGATTCAATATCTGTTGGTATATCAACCCTTGCTTTAGAGATATCCACATTCACTTCGTTCTGTGTATCACATTCATTACAATCAAATAACAATTGTGTGTTTTCACCAACAGACTTGGCTCTAATTTGAGCAAACAAGTAATCGATATCAAAGGTTGACAACTTATACACATCAATCTCATCAGCCACACATGATTCAATTGTATCGATCATTGCTCTGATCATTGCTGTCTTATCTTTTGACTCATATGCAATCAAAAGTGTTTTTTGTTCCTTTACAAGGAACGGTCTGAATCTAATCTTCTTCTTTGTAGAAGGTACGACTGCATCATACTTGGGTACCGAGTTAGCAATAATAGGTAAAGCCATAATAATTTCCTTTCATTTCATCCAAAAATTTGTCCAGGGCTTAACGAGAAGCTCAAGAACTGTTGCGATGGTTTTACAACATCCCACGTGGTGTAGGATAACTGCACTGATACTTCAATCAGCCCATCTTGTTCATTCGAAAAATCAATCTGTGTAAGTGTCGTAGGAAATGCATCCACGAGCTTTACACTATAAACATTGCCACCACCAATGCCTATGTTAATACGTATTGGTCCAAGGCCTCCACTTAAGCCCACCAGCGGTTTTCTTAACTGATGAATGGTAACTGGTTTGGCGTAATTTACTTTATAACCTGGTTCGTGTGTTTTGCTATTATATGCCTGTTCCATCCACGCATCAAAATACGCTTTTGCACCATAGTCGTTTAAGAGATAAAACGACATTTGAAGGTCATCAACTCCGTAACCATAGGCTACCTTCTCGCCGATGTTACCAATCTGCCTGTTTGATGTAAATATTTGTTTACCTGGTAGCGTAACATTTTTGCACAACAGATTTAATTCTTCAGTTGTTGCGGCGGCTCCACCACCGCCAAGGCCTGGAATGCTGGGAAGAAATGGTGTAATACTACCAAGCAATCCAGATAATCCACCGCCACTTCTGAGAGGAGGTAACTCTACTAAATAATTATTAGATCTAGCAAAACCAAGTTTTGCAGAGGCCATTCCTTTTAATTGATCAATACTAGCCATTACTTTAATATCCTCATTCTCGAATCTTTATATACGTTTTGTGCTGTGGATTTTTTCCACTGAGCTGTTGGTAAGAATGCAGCTATTTCCCATTCAGGGGCTTCAACTCTAGCGAATCTGCCCTTCACATGGCTAGTCAAATAATGCTTAAAGCACGGTTCGTAAAATCTTAATTTCGATATTCTCTGTAATGTTTGGTAACGCACCCTAAACTTAGTGGTATCATCATACGCACGATTGTTTGTAATATCCATAAGACCATCTAGCATTTTTGCTCTTAAAATGGGAGGCAAGTAATGCAGGTTGAGACCATAAAAGCCACCTGCTGCTGGACCTACCATAACAATTAATGGAAACTTATCATAAAACGGTAGTGTGTCTTTTGTCTTTGGATCATAAAAGAACATGAACATTCTACCAATTAAATCACGAGTGTATTTAGGCGTTTGCAATGCCAACTCTTTCTCGCGCATTAGTTGGGTGCGATTAATGCTTCCACCCCGCATTGTGGTAATTTTGCTTCTAAACCAATCTCTCGATTCACGTGTGCGTGGCGTGATACCGGCCCGGAATGCTTCTAGTTCTAATTTCTGAAATATTTGACTCATACGGATATTTATATGGATTTGCGACGTTTGTAAGGAGCTAGAGGCTTTAAAGGTTTTAATTTACCTGGCTGAGCTTTTGGCATGATACCCATATTACGAAGTGTATTTTCAGTCCATATCTGAAATTCCCAATTACGATCCTTGGCATACGATTTGGCAGCTTCCCATTTGTTTATATTCTTTATATATGTTAAGCCTTCACCTATGTATTGTTTTGTTTTGCGTTTGCCTTCCGGAGGCCGAGTTTCTTTATCTGGTTTTATTTCGATTAAGTAAACTTTTCCATTTGACATTTTTATTTTTAAATCTGGAAAGTATCTATGGTATTTTTTATCGATATCATAGTAATAAGGCACGATGATTTCTTCGGAGCTCCACTCTAATACTTCAGCCGATATGTCACACCATTTAAAACAATGTTTTTCCCACATAGAACGATATACTACTTTACCTGGATCGCCTCTATACTTTTCTTTATTTGTTACTTTGTATCTACCTGAATATGCCACAATTATTTTAAAACCCTATAAATATTTAAAAGTAAATTCTGAATTATTTATTAGAAAGATAAAATGGACTTTCCGCCTCAAAACACAATAAGATTTCAACCAGGTAGAGGACACGTGCCCCCTGGAGATAGAACATCAACTGCGCTACAGAAAGAAGAAGCTGTAAGCGTAATATCGTCTCCAGCAGCAAAAACAAAATCTTATGGGCCTTACGTGTACCCTATTCACAACGCTGATAGGTTTCAAGGTAAAATCTCATTTTTACCCATTGAAGTGAATGTACCAAAATTTGCAATTACAGGTGAGAATTGGTCTGACTTTAGACTTTTTGCCGGAGATATGTCTGATGATCTTAAACAATCCGAAAACACCCCAGACATAACTGCTTCTGGTGACGTTGGTATTGGCGGACCTAATTCTGCAGGTCAACAAAGAAGATTTCAACCTGGCCGCGGGCCTGCCCAACAACCAGCGGCACAAGAATCAAGTAATAGCACAAAGAGTATAGTCACATACACTCCGATGCCAGAGGAAAAAATTATATTGAATATGCCAATATCATATGTGGTAAACGATATGATTGGTTATGATAATGCTGAGCTTGGTATTGGCGGTGCTGCTGCTTTAAACGGCCTAGAACGAACTGGTGAAATGGGCGCTGCGCTAGGTGCAGCATTAAACGCTGCCACGACCTCTGTAACTGATTTGTTTAAACAGGGAATGGGTGCAAATGCTGCAAGGGTTGCATTTGCCCGTGGTGTTGCTGTTGCGCCTTTGTCAGCAGGCCTAAAAGCAGCAGGTAGCATTGCTGCACGTGTCGTAGTAAACCCTAATGTGAGAGCGACATTCCGTGGTGTGGCATTAAGAGAATTTTCTTTTCAATTTAAATTTATTCCGTATTCAGCAGAAGAATCTAGAATGATTGCTGATATTATTAGGACATTCAGAATACATGCATACCCTGAAGCAATTTATGCAGGACCTGTCGCTATTGGCTATAGATATCCTGATCTCTTTAAAATTAGAGTTCAATATAAAGGTAAAGATGTAGGCTCAAAAATCAAGATGTGTTACCTCAGGAATGTACAAACGTCGTATAATCCATCAGCAGCAAGTTTTCATGCTGATGGCAGTCCCACAGAAATTGATTTATCATTAGTATTTACAGAACATACAACAATCAGCAGAGCAGATGTTAGCTCAGATGCTAAGAGCCAATTTGGTGGCCCTCCAGGCGGTGAGACCAGCATTGTCAGTTTTGATCAAGGAGATGGATATTAATGTCTACGTATTTTAATAATTTTCCCAGAACATTATATCGGTTTGGCGATGAAGATACAACAAATACAGTTCAAGATATTTCAACATATGTTGAGATTTTTGATGCCATAAAAGACAATGCTTCTGCTTACACATATTATCATATACAAGATAGAGAGCGGCCTGATCAAACCTCGTTTAAGCTATATGGTACTGTTGATTATTATTGGACCTTTTTTGCCTTGAATGATAATATTCGTGAGCAAGGTTGGCCATTGTCTAATAGGGAGTTGTATAATAAAACGTTAAAAGATTTTCCAAATACAACTATTACTACTAGAAATCTATTGGCATCAGTATTTAAAGTTGGAGAGACTATACAAGGACTAAGTTCTGGTGCTACAGCAACTGTTAATCACAGGCATATTGACCTAGGGCAATTGGTGATTAATAATGTTTCTGGCACTTTTAAAACAGGAGAGACATTAGTTACTACTAGTGAAACGCCATTCATTGACGGTGTGCCTTTTATTAGTAAAAATATTGTATTAAATTCTATCGGCGACGAGTACTTATCAGCACATCATTATGAAAATGTTGATGGAATACACGTCGATTTTGATCCTACAGTAGGTCCTGGTGCCACACTGACAGAAATAACTCATTTGGATAGATACATCAGAGTTAATGACAAGTTAAAAGAAATAAGAGTACTAAAGGCCAATGTTATCACACAAGTATACGATGCATTTAACGATGCGTTGAGAAATTCATAAATGGCATCAATTAAAAGCGGTGATCCTAGTCTAAGCAATAAAAGCTTTTACTTTTCAAGTATTGTACTTACTACTGATAGAATCGCCAATAAAGAATTTGATTTAGCGCCGGTGACTGTAGAATTAGAAATATTTGAAAATATTACGAACCCGTATTTAACCGGCAATCTTGTGTTTATTGATTCACATAGTATTTTAGGCGGTGTTGATATTATTGGCGGTGAAAAAATCACTGTTACCATTCAGTCAACTAAACCTGAAACATTCCCAATAGAAAAAACATTTTATATAAAAGCAGTTAACAATGCGAAAAGAGTTAATAATGCAAACGAAGTTATATCACTAAGTCTTATTGAAGATGTGGCTTTTATTTCAGCTTTACATAATGTGAATAAATCTTACAATGGCACTTGCGGTGAAATTATTAGTAGTATTGCAGATTCTTATTTAAGAAAAAATATTTCACAAGTCGGTGAGGATTTTCAACGTAAATTTAAAGTAATCATTCCTAACTTAGCGCCTCTTAGTGCTATACAATGGATTAAACGTAAAGCAACAAATTCATTAGGATTTCCATTTTACTTGTATTCAACCCTAGTAGGTGATGATCTAGTGTTCACCGATTTAACATCGTTGATGGATCAAAACGCAATGAACACTGCGCCATTCGGCACAGATCAATCTCAAGCAAATACTGGATCTAGTGTTGTAGCTCAAAGACGCACGGTACTCAGTTACGATTATTCTAATAACGACGATTTGCACTCTTTAATTGCAGGTGGCGTGGTTGGTAGCAAACATATATCAATTGACACAATGACTGGTAGACCAAAAGAATTTAATTTTGATGTAAATGCTGATGCACTTTTAAAATATAAAGCTGCACTTGTAACAAAAAACCTGCGGATGCTACCTTTTGATTCTGAATTTAAATACAACAATGAGTCATTGAGTACATACAAATCTAGAACCATAGCACAAGTAATGTCTTCTGGTGCGTATATGACTGAAAGTTATAATAAGGATTTATCTTATAATCAAGAAGACACTACTGAAGGTTATAAAAGAAAAATTGTTTCAGAATCTATGTGGAATTTTTTATTAAAATCAGTATCGAGCTGGACAATAAACGGATTTGATTTTATTGATGGATACCACAATACATCTATCGGAAGAGTAATTTATTTAAAAGTGTCTTCTAATACTGATGGTACCAATAGCGAAGATGCTAAACAATCAGGTGACCATTTAATCATTGCTAGCCGACATAAGTTTACTACCGATGGGTATCATATAGCGATGTCTGGTGCAAAATTAGGGAGTGTTAAATAATGACAATTCCATCCGCATATAGCGAATATTATGGCGACGAAACACGGTGGTTTATCGGGATTGTTCTTGATGTAAATGACCCGTTGCAACTTGGTCGGGTGAAAGTACGAATACATGGAATTCACACGTCTAATATAATTGATATTCCACAAGGCGATTTACCATGGGCACAAACAGTTTTGCCTGTCACTGAAGGTGGTGTGTCTGGACTTGGTAATAATGTAGGTATTAAACCGCAATCCCAAGTGTTTGGCATTTTCTTAGACGGCAAAAATTCACAATTGCCTTTAGTGATGGGATCAATTCCAAAAATAGAATCATTAAGCGCTGCGGCCACTGCAGAAAGAAATGTACTTGATATAACAACTGGAAATGTAAAACCAGAAACCCAAAGGGGCACTTCACTTTCAAGAGCAGATCTATCTTCTTTAGGCAATGGCTCTTATATACAACCTATGTCAGCGACTGGTGCACCCCCAACAGTGGTTATAACTAGTAATGGGCGTACGACATACTTGCAATGTCCTATTGATGAGAAACTACCTGGTCAATCTAATTCTGAAAAGGCATTTACTTTTTTCTTAACGCCAGAAGGTGGTGGATACACACCAATGCAATCGGCAGGTATTGTGGGAAACTTATTACAAGAGTCTGGTTTCGGCGGAGATATACAACCAGCGATTGTAAATTCAATCGGTGCAACAGGTATTGCGCAATGGCTAAATACCAAATGGGAAAACCGAAGAGATAATATGAAAAACTTTTCGGCAGAAAGAAATATACCATGGTTCAGCGTGCTCGCGCAATGTTTATTCATCAAATATGAACTTGATACATATAGTTACTTTGGTAAAAAAGGCATATTAAATTCTAGAACCGTAGATGAAGCTGTAGAAATATTTTGTCTTAAATATGAAAGACCTGGTGCGCATGAAGCCAACATACCGAAGCGTCAGAAATATGCAAGAGAACTTCTTGAGAAAATGGATTACTAATAATGGCTGAATACGATAGAGAAGCGGATATACACCAAGTAATTGCTAGTAACCCTGGCATGACACGCGCTGAGGCTGAGGCGCAGATTGATAGAAATTCGAAGTTAAACAATAGCTTAACTGGTGCAGCATCAGGCCTTTTTAGCAAGGATAAGTTTAATTTAGATTTAGGCGCAATTGTTAAGAAAATAAATGCAAAATCTTTGCAAAACACCGGTGATACTGCAATGGCTGATCGAGAGGCCACACAAGGTTCTGTACTCGGCACACAAATTAATTCAGTTGCAGGCGGTTTTAAATCACTTACATCAAGTACAGATGAAGGCGAGACCGTCACATCACAGCCTTCGCTGGTGATAATGACTGCAGCCGTTGATGGTGACGGTCTCACTGTTACTAGAACGTCAGGTAAAATAACTGAGATTACAACACTAACCGGTAAGACTGCATCAAACGGGTTTTTAACAACAGCAGTAACTCAAGGTTCACCTAAAGGGATTGAAAAGACTTTAACTGCAACTGTTGGCGCAACACCAGAAGCAATTAAAACGAAGATGAAGGC
>Ga0075108_10000947_pt1 | contig 15510 bp, 9 predicted proteins | sample AntAceMetag02UK1_FD_69797 | JGI IMG/M metagenome (GOLD analysis project Ga0075108, IMG submission 69797) | Saline lake microbial communities from Ace Lake, Antarctica - Antarctic Ace Lake Metagenome 02UK1 | ecosystem: Environmental > Aquatic > Non-marine Saline and Alkaline > Saline | place...
ATCTTCCCAATTTCCTTCTACGTCTGCCATTTCATTTTTAAGAGATACTTCTACGTTGCCTTTATCATCAATCATCATCCAATCAATATCACCCCTCATTGGTATATAATCATCTTTATCAAGCCAATAAACGGTATCTCCAATCTCGTATTTCTCACCATTAAATATTGCGTAAGGTACTTTCCAATATATCGTGCCACTCACAAATTTGTGTTCAGATAGTTTTTCACCAACCTTTACCTCTCCGCCTTTTGCGTAGATGTTATTTTTCTGCAAAAATTCATCTAGCTCTCTTAACGACCTAAACTTTTTAGAAAATGAGGATTTGTCTTTAGTGGCAAAACCAACTAGTTCAACATAGTCTTTTTCAATGACAGCATTATGCTTTTCCTTGTTGTGCTTAAACTCATTTTTATGAGTTCCTTTAATATTTCCAAATTGAGAGTCTTTTAATATTTTTTCAGCAAGCTTCTGAAATCCTATTTTTTCTTCCATCATTTTGTAATACTTGACTCTACTAATAGTAGTACCGTCTTTGAGTTTTATTCCTCCACCTCTTGCCGTAGAACCTCCTTTGGAGTAAGAATCAAGAGATTCAAGGTTGCTTAAAGGTGTCCAAAATTGTCTATTGTTTGAACCTATAACGTGGGTTGTTTTATCTTTACTTTTATCAATGGAATAAACTTCCCCTCTCATTCCTTTTGAAACAGAATCTATACCACTACCATAATCAGACAATACCTTTACTTTATCTCCTTTTTTAATTTCTCCACCTCTTGCCATAGAACCACCTTTTTCAAAATATTCTATAGTTACGTTATTATGACCTTTTCCTTCCCAATGTTTTGCTAATTTTTCGGCTTCTTTTTGGGTTAATTCCTCTCTGCCGTCTATATTTAAAGGCATATCTCCTACATACACAATCTTACCTCCTTCATCGTAATTAAAAATCTCTCTATCTTCTTTGCTATCCGTTACGAATACATTAGATTCTTTACCACCTATTAATTCCGAAATATCTTTTTCGGCTGCTTTAACTATTTTAGCTATTGACTTCCTATCGTTTGTTGAAGCATATAAACTTGGTTGTTGACCTTTATCGCCACCTAATATGTGGTATCTTCCCGTACTGCCCTTTTCTATTTTCAACTCACTTGCATAGCGGTACTCATCTTCAAGTTTACTAATTCTTTTATTTAATTCTTTTGCTTCTTTGGTCGCCTTTTGTTCAATAGTATCATATTTATCCATATACTGCTCTTGAAGGTGAACCCTCTCGTTTTCAATATCTATAGGAGTTCTACCACCTTTTGCGTATTTACTGCCAAAAGATTTGCGTGTAGAAGCTTTGAATTTACCCCAACTTTTGTCAAACGCATCGTAATCTATAGCGTTTTCGGATGATTTAGTAAACCTTGATTTGCCCAATATAATCAGTCTTCCTTCGCTATTTTTGATTTCATACTGCCCTTCGGGAATGACTGAAGTACCTTTAATTTCTCTTATAAGCTCATAGCTTCCGCTTGGAAAAAGTGTAGTAAACCCTCTCTCTAAATTCACCATACGCCCTTTTGAATTGGTAGAGCCACCGTGAGCCATTCTTGTAGTCTTTTGTTTGGCTAGGTAAAACTTTTTAGCCGCAATAAACTTGTCAAAGCTTTCGTTAAAATGCTTGCCGTTATCAAACCCTTTTACGTGATAAGCTCCGTGTTCTGCATAAATAGAACCGCTATTATCATCGCCATTGCTGTATTTAAACTGTCTTCCTAGTTTCAGCTCCCCTGCTAATAATTTTCCTTCCTTCGCCATAATTTTATTTTTTTACAAGAAGCTTGCGTAAGACCAAGAATCATCTACACTAGATGCAAACCCTCCGTCTTCTTTTTTCTTTACGTTAGTTGCGGCAGCTTTTTTGTCACTACCTTTTTCTACCTTGTCTTCAAATTTAGTCAAAATAGATAATATTTGTTTACGTTGAGCCTGCGGAATTTGCTTGTTCATTAACGCACCTAGTTTATCAAACAGTACATTAAACGCTTTTTCCACCTCTGCCAACTCAGCGACTATTGCGGTTGGATTTTTTTGGATTTTAGATTTTGGAACTTCTGCTACGGCTTTTTTCGCAATAGATGCAAAGCCATCAGAAATCCTAGATGCCACCGACACGGTTCTACTTCTTTCAATCCCTTCTTTAGTGGCTGCTTTGTGCGCTTTGGTTTCTTTATATCTAGCCTCAACAGCTTTTTTAGCCCTCTCACACTCTTGCTTTGACTTTAAATCAGCAAACTTATATGTTTTGCCGTCAATAAGAAGCTCAAACTTTTCAGTAGGAGATGGGGCTGTTCTAGGTTTAGGAGTTTTTTTTGGTTTAGGCTCAACAACCTCTTTGACTTTCTCAACCTCTTTTTTGACTTCTTTTTTAACTTTTTCGGCTACCTTCTCAACCTCTTTTTCCACCTTCTTTTCTGCCTTCTTAACGACAGTTTTTCCATCAGCCTCACCCGAAGCTCTTCGCTCTACTTCGTCTCTATATCCTATAAGTTTCTTCTCAGCAAACTTTTTTATTCCCCCGCTTGCTCTTTCAAAGGCTAGTTCTGCGCCTTCTATTCTTGTCATTAATTCTGAATCGGATAATTCTTTTATATTTATTGCCATTTGCTTTTAGTTTAAATAGATACGTATTCTACAAAAATATACATTATTTCTTTTATTTTCTTAACTTTCTCAACGCTCATTTCTTCATAACCCTTTAGGTTTTCTACCGTATTGCTTATGTAATCAGAAATCATTGGATTTGTTCCTAAATCAAAACAAGGGTCGTTTTCAGCAATAAGTATGGCACTTTGATAATTGTATTGCTTAGACATTAGCTCACTCTTTATCGCAGCAAAGGCTTGCTTTCCTTCTTTGTCAAGCTCTTTAAATGAACTACTTCTTTTAAATTCAGCTAACGGGCTACTGCCTACGCTGCCGCCCGATGCCATTATCAAAGAGTTTTGTAAGCACCCTTCAAATTGCATTTGCTTTGCTTTATTTATTTCAGCACCAAAACCATCGTCATCAAATTCAGCAATAAGCCTTCTTAGGGTACTTACTTCGTATTCCAATTTAGCTTTAAGCGTAGACACAGTGGCTAACTCACCACGCTTGTCGCTTAAAGCTTCGATTTTGCTGCAATAGGACTCATATTTCTCTACTAAGTTCATACGCCTAAATTTTTTCGTTGTATTTCTAATTGTTTTAAAGCCTTTTTATCTTCCTCGTCTTCATACATCTCTTCTAGCGAATCAATCAAAAATCCTAGCTCCAACTCAAACTCTTTTAAAAGATTTTCGTCTTCATCACCTTCCTTTGCTTCTTTGTAAAATTCAGAGATTGTGGCAAAATACTCTTCCAACTCCCCTCTCAAATCTTCTCCCTCTGCAATTTCCTCTTCCGCAATTCCTTCTTCCGCTTCTTTTACTTCTTCAAAAGAAGTCATATCGTCATAAACTGTAGGGGCTAAATTTCTTAGCGTAGCTTGTTTGCCTTTATAGTCATAAACGCTTAGAACGCCCTGTAGCGGTTTAAAATCTGCGGGTATCATTCCAACAATGTTGTCGCCTAACATAATAAACGCCATATCATTAGAAAGCTTAATCGCTAAGTCTGTTGCGCTGTAATACTTTTTAAAGTAATTGAAGCTTGGCTTGCTTATTAAAAAATACTGCCCTTCTACACAGGCTACTACATATTTATTAATTGAACTTCCTATAATTCTAGAGTCGTGGGCTTTGTCTATTTTACCCGACATAGACTGAAAGGTTTTGCCTATACCCGTATCTTTTTTGAACTTTCGGGTATTTAAAGCCGATAAATTTGAATCGTTTAAATGATTGCCCGTTTCTGCAAATACGTTAAGCTTCGATAAGCCTTTTGGAACATAAAAAGTAAGCCTATTTGTTACGATTGTGTTTCCTCCGTTAGAGTAATAGCTTTCTTTGCTCCTGTAAACGTAGTCCGAAAACCTCATACCGTAAGTGCAATAGTCGTAACTAGAATCCTCAGACTCGTACAAAGCAGATATTAATGGGGTTTCCGCTTTCCAACTGCGCTCGATAGAACCAAAAACTTCATAAAAACTAATCCCCATTACGCCCAATGAAAATTCACTATTCACTAGTTCGTAATTATCGGAGTTTGTAAAACTCAAAGACAGCTCTTCTTCGCTCATCTCGTCACGCTCGTTTATAGCCCCGCTATGACCTAAGAGCATTGTTAGGTCGCTAACCTCTTCTTTGTTGTCTCCTATGAGGTGTATTGCCGCTGATTTTTCCTTTAGGTATGCTTCCCACAACGAGCTTAAGTCCGTTATTTCCGAATACTCCTCTTGTATAGGCGTAGATATAACTAAATACGCTGAACTCTTCGGAAGCTCTAGCTTAAAATAAAGCGTTGCCGAAGATAAGTCTTCAAACAAAAACAACTCATTACTGCATCCTCCAAACGAAAGTAAAGCCGAAAGCTCTTTTTGTGCGCTTATAGCCCCTCCTGTAACCGTAGATGTTTTATAAAGCTTTACTCCATTTAAACCTTCTTCCACTTCAACCCTTTGAGGCTGCTCGTCTGTAGTTGGCTCGTCTGTAGTTGGGTCGTATATAGTTGGCTCGTCTGTAGTTGGGTCGTATATAGTTGACTCGGTAGTTGCTTTTTTGGCTTTTCTTTCCGCAGCTATTTCTTTTAGCGTTTTCTTAACTTTAGGGGCTTCGCTAATAACTATTTCTTCCTCTTCACTTATGCTCGTAGATTTAAGTCTTACGCCTGCTTTTTTAGCATCCTCTGCAAAACGAGGAGACTTTAGGTAATTATTCAATTCCCTATCTATCCCATTATAAGCTTCAACCAAATTAATAGGGGCATTTTTAGCCTCTAAGAAAGGAGCGATAGACTTCATTTCCTCTAAGCCAATTGATAGTTCGGGAGAAATCTTTTTTAATTGCTCATCGCTAACGCCTAATGCTTTTAAAATCTCCATATTATTTTTTTCTAAGTTTTATTAGAGGTAAGGAAGCCTTCATTGTTTCAATTAAATCGTCAAGACTCCCGCTAAACTCTTCTTTTCTTCCTGCTAATGCCTTTACCCAATCAGCTCTTATCTCGGCTTTAAAATCATCCTCATTGTCTATCTTTGCTTTTATCTCTGTCTGTTCTTTTGACTCAAGCTCAATAACCTCGTCAATATCCTCTATGCCGTTAACCTCTTCGTTGTTTAATATGTATGTTTGATAATCCTTAATACAATTTATGTTTTCGCCATTTGCTTCAAACATACCAATCAATTCTCCTTCATAAATAGTCGCAGCATTCGTATTAAAGTTTGTAGGAGAATACTCTTGCTTAACTGCATCATAAAACGCCAAGTATAGTTTTTGGTTTAATGGGGGGTTTTCTCTAGCTCTTAATGCGATTTTCTCGTCTGCATCTGCATACTGCCAAGTATTATCAAATTGTCTTGCCGCTTTTAGGTTTTTTACAACTTTATTTGCCGCTATCTGCAATTCTGAAAACGGTGTATCTACAGACAACACTTTACTTTCCCAATTAGGAAATGGATTAAAGTGCGGGTTATCTTTGATGGTTTGTAGATACTCTATCTCAACATTTTTTTCATTAACCTTGTATTTAGATTGCTCGGAATCGGACAAATTCTTAATCCAAACCCCCATAGATTCTTTACTTCCCTTCTTCTTGGCAGCTTCGTAATCTATTTTCTTTTGAGGCGATAGTCTTTTTGCTATCTCTAACCTTATCTTGATTTTTCTTTCTTCTCTTCTTATCTCCCCAAATGCTCTATACATATTGCTTATCTCAGATATAACTTTTATATACCTTGGAGATATATTTTCGTACTGACTTTTAACGTATCGTAGTCTAGCAACAAGCTTTTCTTTGACTGCAACAAACTCTTTTAATCCTTTTATTTCACTTTGAAATTGAATGGCTGTTAATTTGTCGGGGTCACTTATTAACTGAAGAAGCATTTCTTTAGTATCTACCACGAACTGCGTTGTACCCATTTCATAAACCCCTAATTCAAGCATATTCTTAATCATCGTAACTTTACGGTTGATTTTTGAGTAAATAAACGAATCAATGGTGTTCATTGCTAACACGTAAATCACCCTAACTACGTCATAAGGGTTCTTCTGCCTCCATATTCTACCTTCTAGCTGCATTGCCACTTCGGGAGAAAACTCAGCCTCACATATATACATAGAATGAGAGTTTCCTTGTAAATCAATCCCTTCTTTAATTGCTTTAGAGCCAATTAGAATTTTTATAGAGCCGTCATTAAATTCATTTTTTATTTGGGTTCTGCCCTTCAAAGTCAGCTTGCCGCTTTTATTATACTTACCCTCAATACTTGTGTTACCGTCTATTTTAGCTATTTCTGTATAGTTCCCTAAGTCGTCTTTAGCTGAACTCAATTCATCTACATTGTTGGCTAAATACTCTGCTAATAAATCGAAACCATTGTAACTTTTTCCACCGTAGTCAAAATTGTGTTTATGGAAGTATATTACTTGACCGCCTACTTTTTCTAGTAAGCCTTTTTTAATTTGTTCTTCTTGGTACTTTAAAGCTTGAGAAACACAGCCAACTACAAACATCAGCTTCGGACTACTTTCAACAAACACCTTTGAAGGGTTGGGTTCTAACGGCTCAAGAAATGTAGACGTATATGCCTTATCGCCTAAGTTTACCATATACGGACTAAGAACTAGACTCATTTGCGCTGTTTGACAAGCAATAGCTTTACCCGCTAATTTTTTAGTGTTTTCCATTTGGCTTTCGTCTGCCCTTGCATCACCTAAATCATCTTCGTTTGCCGCTTCGGGGCTAACACCATATACTGACTTGTTAATGCTTTCTATAGCATTTTTAATTAAAGGGTGTTGCTTATATTGAGGATTCCTGTCGTACATATCCTCAAGTCGGGTTATCACTAAGTCTGCGTTTTCGCCTTTGTTTTCTTTAGCTTCCTTAACCCTTTCAGCCATCATCTCCTTTAAAGTCTCGTCTAGTTTCTTTTCTTCTTCTAACGTAAGCCCTTTATCATTCCTTCTTTGTTCATTTATCGGGAATATCTCACTTACCCTTTTTTGGTTATCATCGTCAGATAAGTATTCGTTTATTATCTTTTGAAATTTATTTTGAGAATCACTTAAATCAACTCTACTATTGGCAAATTCTAGTTCAGAAAATTGGTCTCCCATTTGAGGGGCTGCGGTAGAAGCCGTTCCGTCAATAGACTTCATTTTATTAGCGGGGATAATAGCTTTTTTAGGGCGATTAGCCTCAATTTTTTCATCGGTAGTTTTTACGTTGGCTACATTGGTAATTAAGTTAGATAAAGCTTTATCGTTATAATATCCGTTCACATCAATAAACAATCCGTATCCTCCCGAATGAGTTAAATCATACTTATACGTCTCATCGACATAATTATTAAAGAAATCCCAAGCACTTGTTACTCCATTGTCAATCAACATATCGTAATTAGACATTCCTAGAACGCTAAGAACTTGAAATGGAGTATCGGTAAATGGGGTTGCCGATAAAAGTATTACGTTATTGACATCTTTTTTATTGTTTTGAATATCGAAGCACAACGCTGCTGCCGTTAACTTATTTCCGTTTGAGTCCGAGCCTCTACCCGTGCTGTCATATTTCATAACGTATGTACCCTCAGCCCCTCTACCTTTAACAACAACAAGCGGGTATCTTCTATCTTGCCTATTTTTTCTGTCTCTTTTATACCCCGTATAATAGTCATTATTATTTTCAGATGAGATAATTCCTTTAGCCCCTGCTCTCTTTACTATGTTATTAAAGTTGTGAATTTCATCAACAACCAAAGTGTCTAATTTTAATCTTTCAAAGGATATAGGGTGTGTCGCAAGAATTTTTACAGCAACTTTAACCTTATCTTGAGTAAGCCTTGTATTTGAGTCTTCTCCCGTGCTTTGAGACCAATCAAGTGTAGATAAAGTAGTAGGTGTACTCTCCTGCTCTCCCTTGCCTTCCTTGAACATCAAAGCGCTCATTACTGCTTTTTTTGTAGGTCTTAGCTGAAGAACGGCAGTATGTTTAGCAATTAATATGGTTTTTTCCTCCATTACTTGAGGTTTATAGTATCCCAAATCATCCACTAAAGACACATCAGCAAACGTAACGTATTGCTTAAGCGCCTTAGAAACATTATTAGAGTATGTCACGGAAAGAGTTTCAATATTCTTTTGAGCTTTACCTTTATCCGCTTCGCTTTTTGTTACATCGTTTATTATTAATTCTTGTACGTAATACACCGCATCCCATTCGGTCTGAATCGTAGCAACAATGTCGTCTAATTTATTAAGATGACCAATAAGTATTGCGCTACCCTTTAAAGACTTAACCTCTTTGTCAAATGACTTGCGTATAAGTATTCTTGCCGAACTCCAATCAGATGCCGCAGTATAAGTAGGGTCGTTAAATAGCGTAACTCGGCTTCTTTTTAATTTAGAAAATATCTTACATTGACCGCCTAAGTGTACGGGTAATTGCCCTCTCTCACTCTCCTTAACTATTGAAAAGTTTTTTGAAAACACCTTAAAATCCTCAATAGCACCTAGCTCATTGGAGGAAAATGTCTTTAAACCTTTTTTATTATTACTTTTTGCGCTCTTTAGTGTCTGAGAAGATAAATTATCTAATAAAACAATGTTTACGTTAGGCAGTAAACCAATAGCCTCGTCATTTCCAACTATTTCGTCTTGAAATTTATCGTAAACCGAATTAGGAACAAGGAATAAAACTCTACTAGCCTCTCCCGTATTCATCATTGACGATATTGCCGTAATAGAAGAGGTGGTTTTACCAAAACCTACTTCGTGTAAAAGTAATCCCGAATTTTTTCTAGAAAGCGTGTGTCTTATCCCTTCTTTTTGAGCCTCTGCTAAAACCAATCTGTTAGCCTCTGCTCGTTTTCCAAACATATAGCTATGCGAAGGGAACATTGGCACTTTGTTTAAGTCGGGTTTAGCGTAGTTATTGTAAGTTTTATTCCATAAGAAGTCTATTCTTTCTTGACTCTCAAAGGTTATTTCTTTTCTCAAGAACTGATTAAAAAGCCTTCTACCCTCTCTTCTAGCTCCCCAAAACCTTTCTCTAAAAGCGACCTTAAACCCGCCTATAATTTTATTTTTCTCCGCTGTAGTTACGTTGTCTGTATCTTTTATTTTACCGTCAGCCAATAGGTTTATTAGAGTATAATTATCGGGGTTCGCAACGATATCCTTAATTTTTTTTTGTCCACCGTTAGCCCTAAAACCAACAACCGCCCCTTTATTTGTTTTATATAAGGGCAATATGTATTCCCTTACATAAACATCTTGTTGCTTTGGAAAAATATAAGCATCAACTATCTCCTCAACACTATACGTTCCGAGTATTTCGTTACTAGCGCCCTCAAGCCAATACTTAAACAAGCCAAAATGACCGAGTACATATTTTACCGACTCCTTGTTGTCTTTAGTTTCTATGTTTAATGTGTTTTCGTATTTTCCTGTGCTTAATAAAGTATTAAACGCTTTCTGAGGAACTGTTCCCGCATTGGTTAAACTTGGATGTGATGATTGGAAAAATATAGGGTTATAAATATCTACATTTAATTCCAAAGATTTTGCTATATTTTCGTCAGCCGCTTTAGGTACAAGCGTAGGGATATGCCTATTTTCAATCGCATCGTTTATGGTAGTTAGAGATGTGTCATACAAATTAGCGCCTAAGTCAGCGCCAAAAAATGCATTAAGCTTATCGGAATAACTATTCTCTCCTTTATTAGCAATATCCTCATACTTGCGGTATATATTACCCGAAACAAATCCATTTAGACTTTCATATTTTACATCTGCCGTAATGTTAGTCTCATCTAAAGTCATTTTAGATACGTAGATATCATTAGTCGTTAATAAGCCACTAATTATAGCCTGTTCAAATAGGTAATAATCTACCCCTATTATCTTCATTGACAAAATTCTATACCCCGCATCGTTACCCTTAGAAACAAAGAAAGATAAAATATCTTCAAGCGACATATTATCATTGTACTGCCAATAAGCCTCATTGACCTTCATAACATAATTAGCAGTCAACCACTCATCGCTAACGATTGATTTTCGGAACATTTGCTTAGACCCTTCCATTCCTTGACTTTCTTCAAAAGTCCACTTTCCGCTCCAATTTCCTTTATCGTTTTCGAGCTTATATCTCACTTCTAATTCAGTATAAGAATCTAAATACGTCTCCGCTAATGTTTTTACATACTGAAATTTAGCACTTCTTGGTTTTTCTGATATAGCCACATCTACTTGTTGAGGGTAGCTGTCAGAAACATATTTATATTCAACTAAAAACTCTTCGGGTAATTCTAACGGGGCATTCAGTTTGCTGTTTAGTAAGTCGTACTTATCTCTAAATGTTAATTCCTTATCAAAAAACTGAACGTACTCTATCGCTATAAACCTAGTAAGGTCTTTAGTTGGTTGCTCGTAAACAATAGCAAACGTAGGTATATCTACACTTACCGCTTCTTTAAATCTAGAGCCTTCTTTCGTTATATTAACAGTACCGCTATAAGACTTACCTTTTATCACTATTTGCCTTTTTACATCATCATAGTATATGGACACCTCTTCGCTACCCATTGATTGTAAATAAAGCAATGATTGATATAAGTCTACACTAGGAACGATAACTGACTTTTGTTGGGTAATATCAAAAACTAGCTTATAAGATATGCTTCTTGTACCAAAAGCTTCGGCACTTGTAAACGTAGATGTTGCAAGCGCAGCGCTTCTAGCCCTATCTAACATTATTCTGATATTAATGTCTTCTATTTTTAAAGGGCTGCTTTTTTGTATGTTTAAGGCATACTTCTCCAACGGTTCTATATTATCAAAATACTCTTTACTTTGCACGTTAGCCTTTATCGCCTCACCATTATTAAAATATATCACATCTTGATAGATGTTGACATTTGCGCCCATACTACTAGATGAATCATCTACTAATTCGGGGTTGCCTACTTGCGTGTAACTGAAAGGCGTTATTTGAATTGATACATCTCCTCCTTCTTTTGGCGCAAGAATCCATTTTATTAGTTCGGAACTATCTTTATCCCCAATACTATTATTACGATAAATCTTTGCGTATATCGAATTGTTTAACGTAAAGTCAGCAAATCCATATAAATCGGTCTTACCTAGTTGTCTGCTATTTTGCGTTGAGGCTGCAATGAACACTTCCTGCATAGGTAAAGACTGAAAATCAGTTAATTCAGTAGGAAAATATTCTTCCCATTGGTCTTTTCTATTCACGGTATTTCCTTCCGTGCCGCCTTTAAACTGTGCTAATCTTTTTTTGTTTTGCATTTTTGCCAAATACAAACAAGCTTTATTTTTACTTGCATCATCAAGCGTATTTATCCAATCAAACAACTCTTCTGCGGCATTATCATAATTCTCACCCGTTAAACTCTTGACAAAACTTCCTTGCGGATAAGATGCCGCCATCGCTTTATCGAAACAAGACAACAACGAATAGCTAGAGACAAATCGACTTCCGTGACTAATTAAAGATAGCGTGTTTTCGTAGTCTTGGTCTGTAGGTTTGTTTTTCTCCCACCACTCCAAAATTTCCACTTCTTCTCTTAAATAACCAATGTATTTTATCGTATTACTTTGCATAATTCTGTCCTTATGTGTTTTCCTCAACCGCTAATAAACTTGAATCTATATCAAAATTCAAGACATACATTTGGTCTAAAATTAAATTTAGTAAAGCGTAAATCTTTGTGTTTCCGCTATTCAACGTGTTGGTGATGTTGGGGTACTTGCTCCTATCTATTGAGTTTAGCGCTCTTTTAACTATTAAAACGCTCTCTTTTCTGTCAGCGGCAGATTGTAATTCAAATATTTTTAAAGCCATTACTCTTGTCTTATTTTGCCTTCCGCTGTTAAGATTAATCTTGAATTTTGTCCTTCAGATAGAATTACATCCTTTCTGTTGATTGGCTCTTTGTACTCCCTTGCTTTCTTAATGCCGTCTAAGTCTTCCACATATAAATAGGCTTCTGCTTCGTCAAGGTCGTTTAATTCGGGGCTGATTATTTCAGCATCCCGCTCTTTATTAAGTCCGAAATTAGGTGTCATAAATCCCATAGTTAATTCTTTTTAAATATTAAACAACCGTATTCGTCCATTTTGCTAGGATTGTGATAAGCAAAAACTTCTTTAGATTGCGTGAGTAAATCCTTGTTATTTCTTAAAATATTAAATTTATTCGGGTGAGCAAACACACAAAGATAGCCCCCTTTAACTAAAAAGTCTAAGCTTCTTACGGAATAATACTCTAAGTAGTCATAAGAGCCAACTCTAGTGCTGTCAATATCTTTATAGTACGTGGTTTTAAAGGGTTGAGTAAACACAATATCGTGTTCCCTTGTGTTTCCTTTATTTCCCATTATGAAATACTCACTTATATCTCCTATTTCAGATGTGTACCTAAAATCAATAGCAGAGTTTTGATTTAATAAATCAGAAATCTTTTTACACAGCACATCGTTATTAATAGCCGTGAGTTGCGTGGCATCGGAAGGGCAGTCTGCTAAAACCTTGCCCGTACCCGCATTTGTATGCAAAATAGAAACGGGGTTGATTGTGCTTTTTAAATTACCTAAAGCCGAAAATTGAGACGACAGATATTCCCAAGCTGACTTAATTATTCTTGTTCTTAAATGAAAATCGTCACACGCATCATAAAGCCTTAAATAAGACTTGTCTGATAGAGTAGCAAAATACTCATTCTTACTTTCGATAGAGTTTAAGAACTGTACTACTTGTTGGTTTCTATTTAGCTTCATTTTATATTATTTTTCTTCGGGTTTAGTGTCGGCAAATATTAATCTTCTTTTTTTCCCATCTATTAATCCGTCTACCGCTAGAAGCTTTTGTCCTTTACCTCTTACGGTAACAAATATCACCTCTTTGTCTAATATTAATTCGGGATACTTAGCAAAGTCAGCCTCCATATCGGAAAAGAAAAGCAACATCGTCTTTGCTTCGGGGTTCTTTGCTCTCGTTTCTCTTACTTTCTTGTCAAAGTATTGCCATACTCCCCAAAAGGCAGTACCGCCATACCCGCCCATTGCAAATTCATTCGCATTAAAATCTCCTTTCCGTAGGGTTTCTAAATCAATCTCTCTTTTAATAGGATTAGAGTCATTATACTCTGCGTAATCAGTAAACCAAATCTGACCTTTATACTTTTCCGCTATTTTAGGAAAATAAGAAGCAAAAAGCTCTAAAAGCCCTACGCCATTTCTGTCCGTATAATTCCACATCGAACCCGAAGTATCTATAAAAACATAAAGAGAGTCATCGTGATTCACCATTTTTGCTTTCGGTTTGACAATGGTATTTTTAATAGCCTCTTCCCAATCAATACCCTTCCTTTTTACGGTCACATTAAAAAAGTCTTTTAGGTTAGTTTGAATACTGTCTAGCCATTTTGGAAACTTCAATCTACGTAGCTTTACAAATCCCTTTCTATCTCCTACGCCTGTACCCGCTTCGCCTTTCACACTAGCCGCTTTAGCCATACCTCTTATTTGCTCAAGCTCATTAGGGTCGTCTAAAACCTCAGTTTCAATTACGTCAACCATATCGTCAGCTTCTTTTTTTTGTTCCTCGCTTAAAACAGGAGCGTGTTCAAATATGCCACAATCGGGAGTAAACTCTTCGTAATCTACGGGAGTTTGGCTATCTCGAAGGTTTCCTTGCTTCTTGATTAATCTTTTGAAGATAGGATTAATGTCTCTAGCAATTTCCCTTTGAATTTCTTCAAATTTATCTCTTAGCTTTTTTGTGTCCATTACCTTGTAGTCAGTTTTTCTAATTTATCTATTTTAGATTTAATCTTGCTAATATCCGAAGTAGTCAGAACCCCTTTACCATTCTTAATAGAGTTTTCTAATCCAACTATAGTTTGAACTATTTGCTGTTCAAGCTTGATTTCCTTTAGCTCTTTTTCTTGTCTTATTTGAGCGGGTGTTTTTGAAGACTCACCTTCTCCCTCACCTTCACCTTCACCTTCACCTTCTCCTTCACCTTCTCCTTCACCTTCACCTTCTCCTTTACCTTCTCCTTCACCTTTTTCTCCTTTTTCTCCTTCTCCTTTTTCTCCTTCTCCTTTTTCACCTTCACCTTTTTCACCTTCACCTTTTTCACCTTCTCCTTTTTCTCCTTCTCCTTTTTCTCCTTCTCCTTTTTCTCCTTCTCCTTTTTCACCTTCACCTTTTTCACCTTCACCTTTTTCTCCTTCACCTTTTTCTCCTTTTTCTCCTTCTCCTTTTTCTCCTTCTCCTTTTTCACCTTCACCTTTTTCACCTTCACCTTCACCTTTTTCTCCTTCACCTTCACCATCTTTTTTATTAGGAGCGTCATCTTCAGATATCAAATCCTCGTTATCGTTATTAGCTCCGCTTTTGCGTAAGTCTTCTATAACTTTTGAAATTCTTTCAATTTCCTCTTCTAGCCCACCTTCTCCACCTTCTTCTCCGCCTTCTTCTCCACCATCTTCTCTACCATCTTCTCCACCATCTTCTCCACCATCTTCTCCACCGTCTTCTCCACCATCACTCGGAGGTGTTGGTGCATCGGGGTCTTGCCACTCCTTCTCGTTAGTCGGGGGTGGTGGTGGTGCATCTTCATCGGGTGGTGGTGGTGGTGGGTTTCCACCTTTGCTTGGAGGTCTGATAATAGTAACCTCTTCCGAAGTGAACTCCCCTAATATTCCCATTTCTTCTTCTTGCATAACTATTGTTTGTGTGTGTGAGTCAAATATAATATATATTTTTGAAAATACAAAATCATTTAGCTATACTTTTGAAGTGTTCGTTTACCTCTTCCGCTGTTAGCTCAACAACCTCCACTTTATCACCCTCAACCTCAGTAACTTGACCGTATTTATTACTAGCATTTATTAACACAATATCACCTACTTCGGGTAATTCATACTCCATTGGTTGCTTTGGTTGCTTTTTCTTCGGGTCGCTATCATTAAAGTGATACATTTTGTGAATTTGCTCCCAACTATACGTGCCGAAGCTCTTTAATCGCATACCGTAATCTTGCAGCGTTTCTTCGGGTACTAGCATCTTGAAATTCTTCTTCACCTTAAAATAATAAACCGCATTGAATAGGTCTCTAAGCATATCCCTATCTATGTGTTGATTTATTCTAATATCCATACATCTATTTACGCAGCCTACGTGGTTCGGAATATTAACTCTATAATCCCTATTAAGTATATGCCCCATCTCGTGCTGCATAGCTGCTATTATTACAGGCGGGTATCTCAAGTGCCAATAAGCCGTAGTAGGGCAGCCTATTTCTAATCTTTTTTTTGTCGGATTGTATCGTGAGTAAT
>Ga0075108_10000952_pt1 | contig 15478 bp, 22 predicted proteins | sample AntAceMetag02UK1_FD_69797 | JGI IMG/M metagenome (GOLD analysis project Ga0075108, IMG submission 69797) | Saline lake microbial communities from Ace Lake, Antarctica - Antarctic Ace Lake Metagenome 02UK1 | ecosystem: Environmental > Aquatic > Non-marine Saline and Alkaline > Saline | place...
TATATGGTGAGGAACTCGCCATTACAAAGGTGGAGAGGAAATCAGACGTTAGTAATAACGCACACTCTATGAAGCCCGAAGCCCATCCCATCGCCTCTGGCGTGGGTGGGTAGTTCACAATTGTTTCTTGTGTAGTTCCTCTACCTGATGTATTGATTGTCTGGCTTATGGTGCCAGCTGTTCTAGTTGTTTGGTTAACCGTTAATGGGGAGCCAGTATCAAGTCCGTTAATTTCTGCAGTGATTCTATCTGCTCAGGTGTCATTTGAGAATATCTACTTCTAATTTTCTCTAAGTTATTTAAAAAACATTCATGCTGAATTGACTCGGATTTCGGAAATGTCATACGTGTGCTAACAAAATTAGATTTCATTATTTCGATGAGTTCATCTGATTCATCGCATGACATACTATTTATGAATTCGGTTACTGTGACGTGAATCTCAGTCTGTGTATAGTTTTCGTCTCTACTCGTAAAAATCGGCATTGTAATTAATTTAAAGTTTTATGTTTTTGGCTAGTCTGTTTCTCATAGTGGTTATAGTATCACTTGGAACTTCGTGTATGCTCACGCCCTCATGTCTATTTTCTACAACTACCGATATAACGATGTATTCATATTTCAACGCCATATCTATATATGGGTTTAACTCCTTGTCGGTAGTTGATGTGTTGGAAACAACGATCCGAGGTTTATTTTTTTGCATAAATCGTTCACATCGATTTTTACACCAAACATGGGACGCATGAACATTCTCAGGTTTCCAGTCGTACTCACCTGTCGATAGCAGGTGGTAGTCATCTGCCTCGCATACATGATTTGATATCATGCGGGCGAATGTAGACTTTCCACTGCCTGGCAATCCACGAACTAAGTATAAAACTTTCTTCGTAGACTCGTCATTTTTAGTTAATTTTTGCACGTGTTGCTATTTTATAGTTTGTATTGCATATTGACTCAGTGAAGATACGTTATTAATATGACATTGTCAATTAATTAAAAAAGATACCGAAGTATCTTTTTCAATAAACATCAATTACCAAGTGCTCGAGTTCGGATTACCGTAAATGTCTCATCAATCAGTAACTTGCCATTTTCAAATATTAACTGCAGACAGTCGACATCTTCATTGCTTCGAGGAGCAATACTCGTATAGTAATCTGCTTGTGGTGTTTTATACAAGCTGATCATACCCTGTTTACTTTCTTTAAAAGACTTAACATATTGGGTCTCATTCTTCCATTCAAGGGGGGTCTTGCGAACATCAACCTCCACTCCGTCTATGATAGCAGACGAGCATTTAAAGGCAAATTTGAACGTGTCTCGGTTAAATTTTTGTAGGAGACCACCACCTGACCCAAATGCGATGTTTTCAGAACTATACCCATGAAATTCAAACATTTTTAAAATTTCTCGGACGGTGCTTAAATCAACTCCATCTCCTTGAATCATTCTGACCGTAGGATGCAGCACTTTATAGCCTTTCTCATTCACAGCACCACCAAAGGCATTCCATAACGCATCTATGACTTTAACGGTAGACACCACGGGATCACCTGAATCAGGTCGGAATACAAAGACACCGTCTCGGTTCATGATCAATTCTCTTAACTCACCACCACCATATGTTTCAATTGCTCTCATAATATCATATGAATCACATACACATGCAATTGCACCTGTTGGATATGTAGTTAGCATAGCTCGCATCGCCTCGACTTCTCGTGCAACACCCCATGTAGTCATGGTTGAATGCTCAGTTGCTGGTATAGAGAACCCCACTGGTGCAGTCTCTCCGTAAAAGTTCATAGCAGTTACCAAAGACTCGATGTTATCGGTTCCTAGAAACCATAGTAAGTGAGCGAGACCCCCTATACCTGCGGTTTCATCGGAAGAAACACCTCGATATCCGAAGTCGTGCATCTGAAATGAGGTAGATGTGTCTGTTGCTGTCTTAACTGCATAGAAGTCAAGCAACTCTTTGAGCAACCGTGAGTTAGTTGCAATCGTAGATGCGTACCATACATGAGACAGTATTGATTCTACGTAGTTGACTAACCAAAAAAATCGTGAATCTGTCTCTTGTACTGTAAATAGCACATTACTGCCTGGAACCGTAGTACCCTCCGGAACTGATTTAATCCGCAATGGCAATACCCCACCCAATTCGGTTGCAATAGTCATCCATCCCTCATAATTGAACGCATCATCTCGTCCGAAGTGCAACTCAAAGAAATTTTTAGCAGACTCAACCTGTTCCGAAGTTACTACACATCCGATAAATGATTTCTTTAAGATTTTTTGCAACCCAAAGAATGTAATCGGAGTTTCTGTCTGTCGAGATTCAAAATATGAATAGATGCTAGTTGTTCCGGGTGGGTACTGCTTCCATTGCGTTGGTTTATATGAATCTGTCTTTAAAATTATATTGTCAATCATTGTTTACGTTCCTACGTTAGTTTTGTGTTAATGCCACTCTCTGTGGACTTTCTACTTGCGTTACATTTTGCATCGTCCCCTCACTAGAAACTTCTAGTCTAAAAATGGGACGAGACGTTTCTACATCAATCACTTGATGATTTTCGTGGTCTTTCCAGATAGTTGCATGATATCCGTGCACGTACCAGCCATGTTGTTGTAATCGGTGCACATCTTCTTTGGTAAACCAGTGCCATATATCCGACAATTGCTCAGTAACGGATAACCAACCTACCAATTCTGAATCGAATGGCATTGGTAAGTCACTATTTGCACAGAATTTGAATTTACTGTGAATTAATCCAGAAAAAGTTCCATCTGAATCGTGCCATAAACCTTGTCCGGTGTCTATATTAGACACTCTAAAAAATAGTTTAGTAATCATGATGCTAATATTTAGATATCATATTGACGATAATGTCATAATGATCTTCAAATAACTCATCTTCCATTTTCATAACATCAGATAATGGAACCCACATCGCACCCCTCGCATCGGATGATTCTTTAACGTTGGGTAATGCACCATATCCAAGATCGATTAGGAATACGTGAGTAATGACACGTCCTCGGAGTGACCTCTTTGGATGATCGAAGTATTTATAGGTAGCGATGCAACCGTCTAAGTCAGAAATAGGAACGGTAATTTTAGTCTCTTCCTTAAGTTCACGAAGCGCGCAGTCTCGGAGTGATTCATTTGCGTTAAGAAATCCACCAGGTAGTGCATACTTATTGACTCCTGGATGAAATTTTCGTTGAATGAGTAAAATACATCCACTTTTAATTACGATAGAGTCCGTTGTATTGTGAACTGGACTGTAATTAATGGACGTATCTCGGAATGAGTGTGATTCTTGATATTCTTTGTAGTATTTATACTCATCGGCAAACTTAGGTAGTGTGTTATTAAGTTTGGTAACAATACTAGGAGTCAGATACTTCTCATATGTAAGCACACTGCCTTCTTCGTATACTTCATTTCGTATGTTTGTGGCATCAAGTTCATACATATATGGGACTCTTTCAAAATCCCAGTGTGGAAACATCTTTAGGTAGTATGATGAGTCATCTTTCATACATCCGATTAGTATGATGTCCTTTGATGTACTATCTGTATCAATGGAAGTAACCGCCATTACTTTGGAGGTAATTTCGGACGACCAGTTATAATTATTATACAAGTAGTCCCGGCACCCCATGAACATGATTCTGCTCAAAATAGTATCCTTTGGGTAATCAGACCAGTCGTTACTCACATTTTCACCGAAATATTCTTTAATAGAATATTTCATCATGGCGATGCGCTCGGCGGTGTCAAATGGGTTTTTTATGGTCGTGCTTCTGTTATCCGATCCGACAAAAATGATTAATTTATCGGCGATATCAAGTGATTTCTTTATAGTTTCTAAATGCGCTTTGTGTATTGGTTGAAATCTCCCAATATATACAGCGGTTTTGTATTTATATGACATAACTCTCCGTTATTTTGTTAATCTATGTGAACTCTCTGTTCACAGTTATAAATATACAACTACATTTAATTAATTCCAAATTAACTAAATATGAGTGAGACTACCTACCTAATCAATGTGGTAAGTTACAATCGTCTTCGTCTGATGCTTCTAACACCATAAACTTACTTCTAACCCATAAAAGTAGTGATGACATAGATACACCCCCGACTAATACGTGTACTATGTTTGGGTGCCAATGCTCTCCACAAATTCCGAAAAAATGTCTAAAAAACTCAATCATCGTTGTCCTCCACTCGATCATCAAATATTAAAGAAGAATAATAGAGGGATGCTGCAGATAGTCCGGAGAATCCACCCGTGAGAATGCATAGAAGCAGTATACCAGGATCTGAATCAGACCCTCCATTGTTAACATGACTTAGTACAACATATAACATGGATGATATCATGGTTATATTAATTACAAAGACAATCATGTGATTTTTGAAATTAGATTTAATCATTTTTTAACAAATATTTGTTTGAAATTACCTTGAATGATTTGATTTCACCCAATTCGTCCAATGTAGTTGATTTAAAAACAACACCCTCACGAGTGAGTGCGTTAAGTGACCTACCATCACCAATGGACTCGCAAAATTGCATGAAGTCATCTAGTGTTGGATACTCACTTATGCTAGGTAAATATCCCAAAAATGGAACATGCTCGATGGGGTTGTTAGTGAATGAGTTTAATTTAAACATAATTTCCTTACGTTCCAATATAGTAGCATATCTACCTACATCGATTAAAAAAATATCATATAGATAGAACTGATGCCCCTTTATCTTTTCTAAATTGCTCTGAATACCTTCCCCCATAAGTTCACCCTGTAGTGCGATGTTCATACCAAGTCGCTGCAGTTTTTCACGCATCTCGGATTGTATCGCAACTTTCCAAAATGTATTAACAGTGTCCTCGACTAGTTCTCGTCCCCTGCTGCAGACACCAAACTCACCATCTCGTTGATATACTGTCATGGATGATCCGTCGAGTTTGGTAGTCATTTCCCATCGCATGTCCAAATACTCTGCTGACTGTATCAAGTGAGTCCAACTATTCTGAATTCTATCTTGATCTGATTTTCTAATGAACTGAGGAAATGAACTTTTAAAAGTTCCATCAAGCGTTGCAGTGTCAGATGGTTCCCACTTTAAAACCCCAATCAATTCAGTGATGTCGGAACCTAGTGAGTATTTATGTGAGTCCGACGTGTGGGATTCAATCAACTGAACTCCGTCATTACTCAGTTTCCATGTATAACCAACCACCGATAGGGAGTCGAGTGGAAGTATCAATCCTTGAGACAATACCCCTCTGAGTTTCATCGTTTTCAACCGCTCACCTTGGACACCCATATATTCACGAGGAGGTTGGTTCTTGGATAAAAATGGTGCAATAGAGTGAGGAACCCATGCATCTATTTCTAAATATACTACAACGTCACCTACTTTGAATTCGTCTTTTCGTACAATCGACTTCCAACCACCAACCTGAGCTATGTCTAGTTTATCTGCGTTTGGATGCTCATAAATTCCATCGATTTTTTGTATAGATGCTAACTGTCTCATGTCAATTACGGGTTTAATTTGTTATTTTAAATTATTTTATGTGGTGATTTCTAAGTCCACCCTAAATATAGGAATGGTAAGTCACTTAGTCAATATTCATGTCACATATGGTTTGATGCGATCAACTATGATGGGCAATATAATATCGTTGGATTATCTTTATGCACGTGGATTATAGGATGCATCTTCTTAAAAATTAGAAGATTGAATGGGTTTGTGATTATATGCATGCCGTTCTTGGTGATAACGTTTCCATATATTTTATAGGATTCGTTGTTGGAATTTGCATGCAACATTTCAATCGTGCGTGTGATTCGAGCAACATCATCAGAAAACCATCTTACATGCGGATAATCTAAGCGGTCTATGTCGACAATCCACTTCTTATCAACCGAGTCTTCAATAGACTTGGTGTGAGACATCGGTGTCGAAAGTGATGTTACTGATTTATATTGTTTTTGCTCTACAATGTCCAATAACCTTCTCTGCATATCAAATGCTGCCTTCTCGTATGAACGTCGGTTAAGCCGTAAATACGCTCGTGCATTGAGGGTATCACATAGAGAAATCACTTCACTTTTTATTTCATCTAAATCCGATTCGGATGTGATGATATAGTCACGGATAACCTTACTGTCTTTCGACTGATTCGGATTGTCCTTTCGTCGAGATAGAATCTGCAGGAAATAAAACGTTTCATCGGTGAACGTTAAATATTGCTTTAGTTCGTCAAAGTTGTCTATCATGTGATGTATAAGTTAATTACCGTTAGTCAGTAATATAGATATATATCGGCAGAATGTCAACTATTAATTATCACTATCCTGATATTTACGTGCGACGTGCGTCATGTAGTCTCGTAGTGTGTATATCCTCAGACTCTGTGCCTTTTTTAAAAACTTATCCAACGATCGTCTACCATGTCTAGATTTACGTCGTACGTTTTCAATGGCATCTATTACATCACCAATTGCATTTGCTGAGTCGGTTTCACTCGAGTTTTTTATGCTATATAGTAAATCGGTTGCATCCTTTGATAATTCAGATTCATCATTCTTTAGTAATAGTTCCGTGTATGATGCGAACAAATATCGATCCTGCACAGAGGACGAACTAGTCCGTATTTTAGCACTCCCAATCTCACGCTTTCTATCAGATCTTTCTCGTTTCTTTGCATCATAGCCTGACCTGTCTGGTACATTGCGTTGAACAGAACTCCATGCGTCTTTTTTCCGCAGTACTTTGTAGTTTTTTACATCATCATGTACATATATTGGTATGGTATGCGCATCTGCCATCTTTTTTATGCTCTCGACATGCATAAACTCTTCGTAGTTACTGGCATAATGCGAAGATTTTGGATTTGCTAATACATGGATTTCTAATATATACTTCTTTGCGTTGGGGAGTGTGGGGGAGTAACTGTACATACGATCTTCCATCTCATCTAGCATGTATTTTTTATTACCGTAATTTTTGGAATAATCAAAAAATTCATCAGGAACAAGAAATCCAGGTACTTCTTTGTTAAATTTAGCATCTATGTAGAAAAAATCCATAGCATTACCACTATACCCGTCCGCCATTAACTTCCGACCATCCATTACAATGGTTGATTGGAATGAAGTCTGTTGAGTTGGTTCTAGATACTTGCCATCAATGCTCCGCATAAAACTCATATAGTACAACTTACGTGAACTTCGAGTTTTTGTACGAGAGTTTTTATAGTCATCTCGATGGCGTCTTTCGTTGGAGATGCCAAAATCAGTAGTCAATAGGAACTTATTCTGTTTTAATATTTTTGCTAAAGACTCTACCTGCGTTTTGTGAAATAACTTTTCACTAATGCCCTCACTGAGCAACGAACTTGATGTTACCATATCGACGAATCATGATTTATTTAAAAAAAGTCAATAATTTTTGACTTACCTATAAATATATAGATTGAAAAAAAGTGACAATATTAATTACTATGACGTTCCATAGAACTTGATAAGACTTCAATATCATGTGCTCGGAGTAATGTAGAAACCCATGCAGTAGGAATGGTATCGTATCCATATATAACACCTGCGAGTCCACCAGTGACCGCTGCAGTAGTATCGGTATCATTACCTAAATTAACCGCAGTTAGTATCGCATCCTCGTAATTAGTTGTGGTTAAAATGCTCCACATACTCGCTTCGAGTGTATCGATTACATATCCAGACGAATTAATTTGATTTCGACCAACCGTTGGCATATTACCGTTAAGTAAGTTACTAAATAGATTAATTACATCATCCCCAATTAGTCTGCTTTTTAAATATGATTCAACTAAAGCATTCGTATTTATATACGCAGTGAAGCAATCAGACCCATTTAATAGTTCTCGTAGATACTCTAGGTAATAAAAGCAAGATATAACTGATATGATGTGGCCATGTGTAATAGATGAAACTTCTTTTACTATTTCAAATCGATCTAATATCGGTTTATTCATCAGATGAAACACGAGTGGTGATATTCGCATCAATGAGCCATTCCCATTGCTCGTGATGTCGAAATCACTTCTTCGATAACCATTCTCAAGTGCATAAATTGACTTCAGCGTCTGAACACCTATGTCAAATACTTCACCAGTAGCAGTCCAATACGCATCTTTTTTCCAAGCAATAAAGTTTTTTTCAATATTTTTTATATCAAAGTCCACAGTCATTGCTTCTGCCAAGCAAAATGTTAAAGAACTATCATCCGAAAATGCCCCAGCAGGCACATCATATGTACCATATCCTGTCATAGTGGTGACAGGATTAATATCTAGTTCATTCCGTGGTGTAAATTCAACTGGAACACCCATGGCATCACCGACAGCTACACCGAATAATAGTGATTTTATCATATATTGTAGATTATTGCAGTTCATGTGGTGCCTCGTGTTAGTTTTGTTAATTCATAAACATACGCATATAATGCCAGAAAGTCAAGCACTAATTACTCAGTGGGAACCTGATTGTGTCATCGTGTTGATAGTTTATCATTTCATACTCAAATGCACCCTGCATGATATCAGATGAAATAATTTTTACAGATGGAAATGTAGACTTACCAGGTCGGTCAGTCTGTATATTTACACCATCTAACTGATTTTCGTATATGTGACAATCTCCCAAGTTACCTCGTAGCATATCAGGTACCATATTGAACTCATGTGCTATGAGTTCTAGCAACATACCATACGATGCGATGTTAAAACACAGTCCAAGTGGTACATCAACGGATCGTTGCGTCCACATCAATGACACAGACCGTGTAGGTGTGTTGTATGTATCAAGTAACTCGTGATATACTGAGTCTAGACTATCTGTAGCAAGGGGTAAGTCAAGGATGTCGAAATTGTTATCAGCTGCTATTGCAAGGTGAACTCGTTGACTGACAGTCAACAACTTGGTGTATAGTTGAAATGAATAATGGCACGGTGGGAGTGTCATTTTCGGTATATCCACTGGGTTCCATGCATTTACAATAAGTCTACGAGAGTCAGGATTACTACGCAATTCATCTAACAGATTCTTAATCTGATCCACCCCATTAAAATCTCGCCATTGTTTGCCATATATAGCGCCGAGATCCCATACAGAATCATGATATCCACTTGGTCTTGTAGAAATATCCTTCATTTGAGATAGTAAGTATGGACTATCGCACCATTTTTCATAATTTTTGTACCAATCACCGTCCCATATATTAACATTCATTCTCCACAGATCACGAATATCGGTGGATCCTGATAGGAACCATTTCAATTCTTTCATTATGGAAGATACTGCCATTTTTTTGGTAGTGAGTAGTGGAAATCCTCGACTCATGTCATGTTGTACGACATGTCCGAAACTAGAAATAACGTCACCACTTCGTGAAGATTTTTTAACTCCAGTGTATCGTATCGTATGTAATAAGCTATTGTATTGTGCGTCTAATGATGTCATAATGTTTTAATCGATCCCTGCGAATCCGAAACTTCCTTGGTTATTTGCTATTATTTGAGACTCAGATGGTTCTCCTTCACGACATGCGTCGTATACTTTCGTCAGTTCGTCATTACATATAGAGTAACCTTTTTTTGTATATTTGATTACTCTCGATAACGTACTCAGTGGAAATGTAATTAAATTAATCATGATCTGTCGTTTTGCGAGGTCGGTTGGTGTGTGTTCTCCTAAGTAAACTCGAGTTTTATCCACGGCAATCATGCATGCAGTAAAATCAAATGTATTAATGCATGCGGTCGGAGAGTCGAAGTACATTTTAATCACGTCTATTCGCATATATTTGTACTTGAACCGAGTCACTAATTCATTGTCATATAGCATCTCAGCATTTTTGCTTTCGAGAAATATTATATAAGAAAGTCGGTCTTTGTCTGATTTAAAAAAAACATCAATATCCGATTTTAGTGGGGATTCACCCGTGAAGTAATTTCGCAAACTACCACCTGCTATAAATGCTCCGTCAGGTGCATCCACTAGAAATAGATTGGTGAAGAAGTCGACGCAGTTTTGTTCTCTAATCGGAAGTGGAGTGTCTTGTAAAGAAAGACTAGCACTCGACTCTGATGTCGTGCCACTATGATTCATGATACGAAAAAAATTATTGAGCATGTTACTCACCCCTATGTGTACGTATACTTTCTATAAAACCAATAATAAAACCAATGGTAATGTAGAAAATAACAGAAATCCATATGGGGGCAAGAACCCACCACCACGACCAAGCAATCACATGAATTAACTTAAGTGCGGTAAGCACTATTGCCAAAACTACCGAGGGTGGCATTGTATTTAATTTATTCATAATGTTTTTGTGTGTGAAAACCCAACCATCATCTTGATGTGGATGGGTAATCGATACTATTAATTGTTTAATTTCGTTGGACTTGGGAATAGTACATACTCCATAAAATCAACGGCATTAGATTTCCCAATTTTTTTTACTAATGCGGCCATCGTATGCTTGTTTAGTCGTTGATGCTCGCAGTATTTAGTTTGTATATCAGTTGACAATTGCGTACCAACTTTATCATATATATCAGCATCATCCATCTCTATATTCTCCACGAATCGAGTACTTGCATGTACTAAAAATGCGTCTAGTTGCTCTGCAGACGGTCGAACCGCAATGAAGTCACGTGAGAATATGGATGTCCATTCTGGCAAGTTAATCTGCAGCACGTCACCAAAATCATATTTAACCAACCCAGACTCACGGTCGTCCGTGGGGGTTTCGTCATAGAACAATGCTCTGACATTATTATCATGACGAGTTACTATAACATCAAGTCCAAATATAGGCAATTTACGTTCAACATGTGGGAACGCAGTAACATGCAATACCTTCAACTTAGTGTCGGTATATAGTTCAACATGAATCCATCTGTGTAATTTTGAGGATGCTATGGTATTTACCCAATCCACCGACACTGGCACACAATGACTCGTATGCACTGGACTATCTGCGAGTGTGTCTGATAACATAACACCCATATAATCCACCATATCCGATGGTGTTGCGTGACTATCACTCATCGAGTTTTAGTATAGAATCGTATATACACTCCCAATACAAATACCCAAACTCAACTTCAATAGTCCACAGAGTATAGTCAGACTCAAGTCCAATTACTTGCTCACGTCGGATGAAATCAATAATATCACGTGCATTTGGTATGTCAAACATACTGCCAGAAGTTGGTGCCAACTTTTTAATCAACTGACCACCATATAAAAGTTGTAGATAATTCAAGTATATATGTGGTACTAATGCTTCATGTCGCACGTTGCGTAAATAATGTGCATATTTAACCACATCGTCGGTAATAACTACGTCATTCGACGTGCGATCTAGTTCGGTCAAAATTCGACCAGACATGTCGACTTGCGTTAGCAACTCATTGCACTCTGGGTTCGACTCGATCGCCTCAAATATCGCACACTGCGACTCTAGTAAGATAGTGTATTCTTGTAAATCAATCACACCACTCATCAACCTTTGATTGAGCGGGTGCGCCTCGGCATTGGTGTGCATTACTGAGGTGTCTTCTTTAAATTTTTTAGTTATGTCCATTTTAATAATTAAGTTATTTTTTGTGTAAGTTACTAAATATATCAATCGTTTCAAAGTTTAGTAACAATGTAGTCAGTTACCTGCAAGTGCTACGTTTGTGCTAAACTTGAAGGTTTGTGCTTCGGCTACTTGCCATACACTTAACGTTGTGTGGTGTTAGACACCTCAGTCATTTTCACCTCTCGTATCATCACAATTTACACTACCCCATTCAATCACTGCATCATACGCCTTTTTCATGGCAGGTTTTGCCTCATCGTGAACTTCAGCGTTTTGATAACAACTTCTACTTAAACCACAAAATATACGATACAGTGCGGTTGCTGTTTCTTTGTCAAATTTTAATTCTTCCATACTATTTTTTGTTTGCGGAAACCCAATCATTTCCTATGCGGTCTTTGTTTTTAATTAGAAGCGTTTTTGTATTGGCAGTGCGCCACATCCACCTCGTTAAGTTAAATTACGAGTATTTCGGTATTTAACTTGCGTGTGATATCACGTAAATATGAATCTAAATTTACATTACTGTCGAAGTATTTAATTTTAACCGATCCATTAGATAGTTCAAATTTAATATATCCTTTTGTATATAGCACATCGTCTACGATAAATTTCGTGGTAAAGTCAATACGCGATGCTACGTCGGCATCTGATATAAACGTGTCAGCTGGGTCGCTCTCCGGGTCTGCTAATATCCAGCCTGGCCCTTTGTTGAAGAACCCATACTCTTTGTAATTATCTACTCGTGTGTAACGACTGTCGACTGCCGACCGTTGATTCTCAAAGGATACGACGTGGCTTAGTATAATATTTTTCATAATGTTTTTTGTCTACGGGTTAGTCCCAATTTTTGTGTTTTTTGTAAGCGGTGATTATTGCATTGTAGCAATTTTTTAAGTCATGGTGTCCGTCCGAATCATCCGCTGATATATAGTGCACAAATAAGGTGCGCACCTGCTCCAACTGCAGAATCGAGACTCGCTGGTACATCGTCGTGATGGACTGATCTAACTCAAGCGCGTGAGTATCTTCGTGTGTACGCATCCATGCAATTATAACATCCAATGCACCTAATCTAATCTCGGTCAGTGTCTGTGTTTGCATTTGATTCAATGTCCATTATTTGGTTACTCATATTACGGCATAAACTTTCTACGAATGCTAACCTCATAGATAACTTGGTTACATGGTCGTCGTTGTGCTCTAGGGTTGCCCATATGCCAGCGCTACTGCCTACGACGAATGACACTATTGCCACAGTCCACATCATAGCAGGATGGTGTTTAATGGGTTCACTACGTTATTTCCGAAGATGTCAGTCACTTGACCTAGTATCTCAGTTATGTGCGATTTGATGTCCATATTATTATATTAGTTTAATGATAATAAACATGATACAACATATAATCGACAATATCAAGTAATTTTTAAATTAAAGCAATTATTAAATTACGAGTAGTGTGATTAACTCGATTTCACTTTCGTGCAGCACCGTATGACAATAGCAGCACAGCGAATATAGAACTGCCAACCACTATGGCAGAAAATTTCAAAAAATATATTAAAAATTGGGCACGTGTGTAGGCATGCTGCACTTCGTCGGTGACGAATGATGTCACCATAGCAACTAATTCAAGCATACACCATACCCATCACCATGGTCGTGTGTCTTTGCCATATTCATAGTAATCAGGCAAGGAATCCTTGAATGCGTCCCGCCATAGTGTGGGTGCATCAATGGCATCCCCTCGACTTGATCTATCTGCAGTGTTTGGTGCTTTCTCAGCGTTTTCGGTGATGTACTGATGGATAAACTCCCCAATATTGATTGCTTCACCACCTGAGAGTGCCTTGCATATCTGCTCGAGTGTGTATGCTGACTCGATCTCTTCTAGTATTTTGCGGTACACCACTATGAGTTCATCAGTAACATCGGTGGAGTAACCATAGGGAGTATCCACAGTCACTTCCTCCTCATTATTCATGGAAAAAGAAACCAATGCATATCTTGCATCTATGGTTTTCATGATCTCGTTGCTCACCCGCTTAGCATCTGAACTTTGCCAGTCGAAGTAGTTCCAACCACCAGCGGATTCTCCGAAAAAATAATAGGTACCATCACGTAAACGCGCACGGATTAGTTGCCTAGATACCATACTTAATTTAACATCGCTCACGTCTTGCTTGAGGTCTGAAAGTATGAAATTTAATACGTCACGTTTAGTGCGTAGACTAGAACTGTCGGATTCTAGTAATAAGTTTTTTAGTTTTAGCATGATATTAGTGTTTTATTAAGTAAAGACATTCAATTTGATATTAATAACTATCTTAAAAAAAAGTTTTTAATTACGCCCAGCTGTCTGCATTTCGCTCGGTATACCAAGTTATTAAGTGATTGCATAGGACGCGTTGGGATTCAAATATGAGATCGGGCCGATTGCGTGACAACGACCGCTGCACATCAAGTAGCACTGGTATGATGTCTGATATTTGACGATGTATTTCATTTATTTTGATTTTATATGACCCTTGGCCTCGCACCGTTCGCAACTCTAGTACTAATAACTCGACGACGTGTAGTTTTTCTATTATGTTTTGTTCCATCGAGCGATTATCCAATATGCTGTTGGTATAATTCACGTGATTTAATTTTACTCACTTCGGCATCATACTCACACTTGCGGGCTTCGAGGTACTCCACGTATGCATTTGCAAAGTAGCGTAAGACCACTGAGTCTTGTAGCACACCATCACACGTGATTAGCATGTCGCCACGACACGCACCATCATTAATTAATGTAAATATTTTATACACACTTGTGCTACCTGTGAATGAATTATGTGTGGTGAATGACACACCACACTCGACGATTTCACGAGTTGATACCGTGCTGATGTGTTCGTGTCGATATGATGTTATGGTCTCGTGCCATGGTGTCCCAAACATAAAGCACATTAGGTAGCCTGGTGGTTCTGTACATGCATTTACTACATACACTACTACTACTGCGGTTATACATATTATAGCAATCATAATGTTTTATTAAATAATTTGTTTGTTAGTTTAATGCCAATATAGGCAATCTGCGCATTAATGTCAATTACCCAAAGACTATTTTTCCCCATTATATATACTCAGCACTCAGCCAAGCAGCATATACTCAGCACTCAGCCAAGCAGCATATACTCAGCACTCAGCCAAGCAGTACATACTCAGTACCCAGCCAGTACATACGCAGTACACATTCAGTATGCGTGTACTCATTCAGTATGCACGTACACCCACCTAGCCAGTACATACACCCACCTAACCAGTACATAGGCAGTACTCACCCAGCCAGCACATGCACGGCACGTACTCAGCACATTTTCTTGATGAGTTTGTACCATTTCACGAGTGCCCTGCATGCTCTCAAATTAGGTGGCTCCTCACCCCTGCGGATCGCATAGATCGCAGTGCGTGTCACGTTTAGTGCCTCGGAGATGCTGATGATGTAGTCGCTAGTGTGTATGATTCGTGTGCCTGCGATTGATTGCGCTTCGAGGCATTGCTCGATGCGGTGGAGTGCCTCGTACTGCAGCTGTGCAGCTTGCTTGCGCTGCACTGTGGGAGGGTAGGGTGCTAGTGCTTCTCGAGGTGATTGTATGGGGTTGCTCATAGGTGTGGGAAAAGTGTTTATCTGGTGTTATTTTTTTTTTGGTAATTTTTTTTGGGGTCGGTAAATGCATGCTGAAAGGTGGTGTGGGAAAAGTGTTTATCTGGTGTTATTTTTTTTTTGGTAATTTTTTTTGGGGTCGGTAAATGCATGCTG
>Ga0075108_10000955_pt1 | contig 15451 bp, 5 predicted proteins | sample AntAceMetag02UK1_FD_69797 | JGI IMG/M metagenome (GOLD analysis project Ga0075108, IMG submission 69797) | Saline lake microbial communities from Ace Lake, Antarctica - Antarctic Ace Lake Metagenome 02UK1 | ecosystem: Environmental > Aquatic > Non-marine Saline and Alkaline > Saline | place...
CGCGCCGCACAGCACGTGGGGACTGAGCGCTCACACCCGTCGGACGCCACACGCGCCGCACAGCACGTGGGGACTGAGCGCTCACACCCGTCGGACGCCACACGCGCCGCACGCTACGCCCCGGGTTCCACGTCCCCGCCATCCGGCCGCCCACCGTGCCCGCCGGCTCGTCCCGGCTGCGGGTGGCGCTGTCTGCGGCGCACACCCAGGAGGACGTCCGAGCCCTTGTCGCCGCGCTGGGCAGCCTGCATCCCGCTGGCGGTGGCGCGCCGGCCAGACTTTGAGGATCGTCTATTATTGAGGCTTAACTCTCAATCTTGTCATCTCTACCTCAGAACGCTGAACGTTGGCCCTAGACCCTAGACCCTAGACCCTAAACCCTCATCCCTAAACCCTAAACCTCAAACCTTGAACCTTACGCCCCAAACCTTAAACCTCAAACCCTAAACCCTACACCCTAAATCCTATTCTAAAATTTCAAACCTCAATCCTAAATATTTTACCCTAAACCCTAATCCCTAAACCCTCAACACTAAACCCTGAACCCTAATCCCTGAGCCCTAACCCCTAAACACTAAACCCTAAACCCTAAACCCTAAACCCTACCATAAACCCTAAACCCTGAACCCTGAACCCTGAACTCTAAACCCTAAACCCTTCTCTTATAAACCATATAAAAGTCTACACCCTGAATCCGAAACCCTGAACCTGCAACTTTAACCCCTGTCCTACACCATATAGATTCTAGAACCTCAACCCTGATTGTACTAATAGAAACGCCTATCCCTGGGGAGCTGCCACTCCCTGCGCCGGCGGCCGGCGGGTGGCGGCGCTCCGAGGAGGTTGCAGGGTCACGGCGCGATGGCACGGCGCGATGGCTACAGGTATTCATAGCTCGCTTCAAGTGTACAGTGGGAGATGGCGGTGCGGTCAGCACTTGCGCCATTCGCACCTCCGGGTTTGTAGCGAGATACGGCGAGTACGCTGTCACTAGACACTACAGTAGGACGGCACCTGTCGTGGCGCCTCTGCCCAGATAAATGATCCTTTAGACAATTCACTTTTCTGTTTTCTCACCCGGCACGCGAACAGTCGCCGAGGAGACTTTCGTAGTCTTCACAGCGCAGTGATGGCAGGTGAGTAGCACACCTGCAGCAGTGTTCGCAGGTGAGTAGCACAGATGCTCATTCATTTTCTTCAATTCCAGGCGATAATACAACAACATCGATCGGATGCACATGCGTGCGACAGCGTCTTTGTTGTCCGGGAGGCCAATAGCTCGCCAATAGCTTCGCACCGACGGTGCGGGAGGGATTCAAGATGTGAAAGAGGTCTGGCAAAATTTTCCTTGATATACGCGCCGCGCGCTGAAACGCTCACGGGTTTTTATGCGTCCCGTGGCGCTGGCGTCCAAGCGCTGAAGACCTCCCGCGACACACGCACCCCCCATCCCGAGCCAATCTCAACCATTCGGCCCCTCGGCCCTCATCCGGTCGTGATATAGCCAGCCTCATACCATCTGAATGCACCGCGCGTTGGCTGTGTGTTCCGCGTCGCGTGCGTCCTGCCCTGTATACGCCTCCGGCTCCGTCCGAGGATTCGTCTCGCGCACCTCGGGCTCCTCTCCGTCTGTCCAGCTTCCGTCAAGGTCGACCGCCTCGTCTACGTGTGCGCACCCGCGGCGGGGGACGATGGCCGGAGACCTGGATTCGTCGCGGTCGCGAGTCATCGGCGAGGAGGTGGGCTACGGCACTAAGTGGCTGGTGGGGATCTACGGGGGCAGCGCGCGGGGCGTGACACGAAGTGCCTACATTACGTCCGCAGTGTGTCGTACTGTTTCGTCGTGTGATCTCCGGGGCCTGCGGCTGTTGGCGCATAGCTCCTCGCGTGACTGCCGCCGTGGAGTGGTAGTGGCGGCTTTGACCTTTACCCACCGTGGATTGGTAGTGGCGGCTTTGACCTTTACCCGCCGGCCTTCAAGCACCTGACGTACGTGGATCCTACGGGGAGAGAGCGCAAGTGGGATATGGTGGGCCGCGCCACCAGAGCCGAGGGCGCCGCCGCCGATGCCGTGTGCATCTTCGCCACGCTGCGGAAAGAGGGAGAGGAGGACACGATGCTTCTGGCGGGGGCGCGTTGCGTTGCGTTGCACTGTGTCGTTCCCCTACACTCCTTCAATCCGCGCGTGCACCATGCAACAGACGGTGACTCAGCGCAAGCAGAGCTGTTTTTCGCAACGAATCTATCCCTGTAACGACCACTCGGTCAGTTGCGACCCCCTTGGGCGTCTTACGCGGTTGAACGATGGAACGCGCTCATCTGCACCGGTCGTATAGCGTCATACGCGTGGTAGCCCCGTGACGACTGAAATGTATAGCGTCATACGCGTGGTAGCCCCGTGATGACTGAAATGAAGTGAACGAGGGAAGGCTCAAGGGGAAAGGTGCTCGGGTTGTGTCCCTCGTTGTGGGTGCGACAGTTTCGACCTCCCATGAGGGGCGAGACCATCGAGCTCCCGGCCGGACTAATCGATGGTAGGGCACGGGGTGGGAGCCTTGCGACGCGCTACGCCACTTGTGTACCGACCCCTGCTCCCTACATCCAACATCTTACACAGTACCTTCCAAACCTCTTCTTACGCCTACATACCTGAACCTCTCACCTCCACATCCTACACTCCAACCCCCGAAGCGTCCCTCACTGGCGGCACCGAGCCCCCCGAGCGTGCCGCCCTGCGCGAGCTCAAGGAGGAGACCGGGTACGTGGGCACCGTGGGGGAGGGTGCGGTGACCCCCGCACTGCCCCTGTCGCCCGGCCTGACCAGCGAGACGGTGTGCATGGTTCGAGTGGACGTAAACCTCGACGCTCCCGAAAACGCCAACCCTACGCAGGCAGGGTTACGTCACTCCCTCCCTGTGTACAGCCGTACTCTGCCTGAAACCCACAACCTAGCCTGCCTGCCCAGAACTCGCGCTACTGTCAGTAGGCCTTATGGGCTCGAACCACTCGGACTTGCAGGCGTCCATTACGGGCTTGTGATTGGCTGGAGAGAGCGATATTCTGTGCAAGGTCACTCTGTTTGTTTTGTACTGAGGCGGTCTGTTCAGCATGCCACACGCAGAGTGGCGTTGGACCCCAAGGTCGCGTCTGTGGTGACAAGAGGACATCGCTCGTGTGCGATGGGTGCGTTTTTGGCGGTGTGGGACTCTTGCCGAAGGCGTTGGAGGGAAGCGAGTTCATCACCGTGCTTCGTGTGCCCAAGAAGGGTCTCCGGAAGCAACTCGACACGCTTGCCGGCCACGGGTACAGTGTCTTCGCGGGACTGTACACCATGGCCCTGGGTATGGAAATGAATGAGTAAGACGTACGGCCACGCCACGTGATTGGTCTCCATCTTATTCTTGGTGTGGAGGCCAAGGGTGCGCAGGGTCGCAGCTGCCAAGGGTGCGCCAGGTACATTGCCTCTGCCGAGGGGAGCGGTGTTGCGGATCGCCGTCCTTACATGCGCGCACTGCCTCCTTGGCACGGTGGGCACCTCGAAGGAGAGCAGCACCTACACTCCAACTGTCCGATCTCAACCCTGAACCACTGCTCCATGGAAGCGTGATGAGAGACACATAGACGCACGGCAGGTAGGACTACGTATCATAGCTCTCGCATGTAACATTACTACAGCACACGTCTTGGTCTTGATCCATAGTCGCACCGCACGGAAGCGGAAGGATCTGCATCATCGACTAGTCAACTGAGGTTGCGACTGAGATTGAGACTGGGTCTGGTCCAGAAGTGACAGCTCCACCTCTGCACAATATCCGCTATCGCCGCTCAATTCCGGTGCCGCGTCTCCCTCCCTCTCCTGCTTCTCCCCGGCCTCCGCCTCTGCACCGCCCCTTCCATAACTAGCTAGACGTCCGCCGTACACGAGATAATCATCGTGGTTATCATTACGTTCCCTCCCCATCTCCGCTGCATCCCCCTCCCTGACCTCCTTTGCTGCCACGTGTGTGGCGGCCATGGCGGCTGCAGCTGCCACGTCTTGCGAACACAGTGACACTGGCGGGTGTGACGGCTGCCGCGCCGCCGCCTGTGCTGCCGCTGCAGTGGAGGGTGACGGGAGTGACGGCGTCGAGCCTCCGGGCGTTGGTCCTCCTGACGGCGCCGAGCCTCCAGGCGTTGGTCCCCCACCTCCCGATGGACCTCCTCCGCTTCTTCTTCCTTCCAAATCCCCTCCTCTCGGTTCCGTGTCTGCTGCCTCCGCTGCTGCTCCAAGATAATCACCGACGTCATTGCCGTTATCATATGAGTATGACGGAGGAAGGAGCTCCGATTGCGAGTAGCACGCCGGATCCTCATCTTCCCCGGATGCATCTTTCCCGGGTTGACTGTCTTCCACCACCTCGGTGGACAGGGTAGCCGTCACTCTCTCCACCTCGCCATCATCGCCATCGCCTGACTGTCTGCTGGTGGAAGCATACCCCGTCCTCTCCACATCCAACCCCACCTGGTGTTCATCGCCATCGTGCTCTCGCTGCTCGCGTATACCATAGTTTCCCACACCCACGGGCTCCTCCTTCTGCCCCTCTTCCTCCTCGGCGCGTTCGAGGTGCTGGTGCTGGTGCTGGTGCTCGTGGCATTGGACCCCGTCTAGACACACGCTAGCGGCAGCTGTAAGTCCTGAGATAAGGAGTGGTTGAAGGTCCTCTCGCGTAGGAGGTGGATCACCACGCTCGAGGGACGCCGGGAGGGACACGGACACTTTGTCGAGCGGCGGCGGCGGTGGCTGCTGCGGCTCTTGCAACGGTAGAGTGGGGGCGGAGACTGGAGCGAACGTGCGCAACGGAGGAGGACACGCTGATGCTACGCCCACGCCCACCGCAGTGTCCAGCCGTCGTCTCTTCGCCGAACGGGCCGTCCCAGCCTCCTCTCTCTGCTCGCCTGCAGTGTCCCCCGCCCCAGCCTCCTCTGCCTGTTCGCCCGCAGTGCTCCCCGATGCAGCCGCGGCATCCTCTGCTTCCACCGAGTGTAATACCCCGAGTCGGATGAGCGCCCGGGACATGGGTGACATTCCTCCAGACAAACCCCCGCCCGTCACATAGTGGCGCAATCATGCGCACGTGCTAGGGCATGAGCACGAGCGAGTGCCATCCCTGTGCGTGGACGCTTGCACCTCTTCCAGTGCGAACACCCCGCGTGTGTTGCACACATGCACTCCACACGTTGTGGTCCACGTTGTGGTCGCGTGACGGCCGCGGTGGATCAGCGACCAAGTGAACGTGTTTCGGAAGTCGGGGGGTTGTCGAAACAAATACAGCGCCTGCTCATTCCAAATGCGCAGGCTCGAGCTTCCAGTAGCACATGTAATCACCAAAATTCCATCCCCTGACCCCGCGTCGAAGAAACGCCCCAACGTGCGTGTGTATAAACAGAGGCACGTGGGATCAGCCTTTACCCCAAATCGTAAACCCACATCGATTCTCACGTCAAGGTTCAAGGGTTCGGAAGCGCATGTGGTCCCTCACCGTCAACACGGCGTCGATGCGGGCGGCGAGTTCGGTCTCCACAGCGGCGGCGCGCCTCTTTGCTGCCGCCACCACCTCGACACCGCCGCCGCCACTGGTGGCTGCCCCCGTCCGCACTCCCGTGCCTGCCCGTACTTCGACCCCACCACCACCATTAGTGGCCACCGCCCCGGACCCTGCGGCTCCCAGCATCGCCCCTGCCCCCGCCGTTGCCACCCCCGGCGCCGCCCCTGAGACCGCCCCCGTCCTGTAGGCCTTAAAGCGCCTAACAGCCCCTCCTCCTCTGTCGTCCTCGTCGATGGCGGCGATGGTGGGCAGGGGCTCACCATCGTCATCAACCTCGTACATCGTGTTGCGGCCACGACGCACTCTCTCTACGCCAGCACTATCGCCGTCGCCACAGCCGCCGCCGCCGCCGCTGCGACGCCGTTCGTTGCCTTCGTCCTCCTCATCCTCGTCGGGCGCATCCGAGCTCATCGCTGTCTCCGCCACAGACATCAGCAGTTCTCGCGCCGTCCTCCAGGGCCCTACACTTTGACCGAGGCTGATGTTCACAAGGGGTGGCGCTCAACTCGAGCGCACTTTGAGGTGAGCAGACATCACCGGGGCATCAGTCAGCGAATGGACTAGTCGTACGAGTGTGAACAGCCAGAGTTTAATCATGTTTATCTATACTTGATTACTGGCAGACTGGGTGATTCCAATAGCTCACGCGGTGAAGGCTTCAAGGCTTGTGGCAGTCTTGTGGCCGCTTGATGAAAGGAGTCCTCCACGAGTAAGTCGTTGGAGTGGGTGTAGGCCCGAGCTAGAGGATAAGTCGGAGCCCCCCCCTGCCGTCCACAAATTGACCTCCGCAAAGCGTCGCAGTTCCGCTGCGCACGTTGCCAGCGCCGCCTCCTGGACAGCGCACGCGGCCACCAGCCGCGACCGCGCCACGTTGTTGGTCTCCATGCACTGCGCCACCAGGGTGAGCGCGGGGCGCATTTCAGGCGACGCCGCTGCCGCGCTCGCACGGTGCCACGCCACCGCCAGACGGTCGGCGAGCGCGGCGCACTTCCCCCAAGCGCACAACGCGTTGTCGAGCCGGCATGCGCTGCGTTGCGCGCTCAAGATGACGCCGGCCTCGCGCGGGTTCCTTCATGGGGTGTAGGTTGTGAGGTGTGGGGTTTAGGGTTTAGGGTTCAGTGTTTAGGGCTGAGGGTTGAGGGTCTTGGAGCTTAGAGTTTAGGGTTTAGGGTTTAAGGTTTAGGGTTTAGGGTTCAGGGTTCAGGGTTCAGGGTTTAGGGTTTAGGGATCAGACTAGGGAATAGGGATCAGGTTTCAGAGTTGAGGGTAAAAGTGTTGGGTTTTACGGTTTGGGATTGCGAGTCGGGTAACGTGGGTTGTGAGTTGCGGGATACGGGTTGAACCGCGTGAAGCGGGCGATGGCGCAGGGAGGGACCAGCAGGACAGACGACAGGGTGGGAAGCTGAGGCCGCAAGTGCCCCCCTCCCCCTGGCCTCTGAGTCGGTCTCGAGGCAAAATGAGACTCCGTGGGCATGCGGGCCGGTGACCACGGGGACGAGGATGAGGGCGGGGTTGTCGGCCGCCTCGTCTCCTTCTCAGCTGGGCTGTCGGCAGCACCATCCCCTCGGCACTGGTTGGTCTCGAAGGCCATGGCCGGACCTGTTCCCTTCCGCGCCGAAGGGCTCGTCAACCCTACACCCTACACCCTACACCCTACACCCTCTTCTTAGCCGGTGCAGGCACCAGAGCTGGTGCAGTCGCCGTGGCGCCGAGCGTCGCTAGTCTTGAAGTTGTGCCCCGCTGAGTCCCGGGGTTGGGGACGATGGCGACAACACAGGCGCCGCGCGGTATCCGCGATGCCCTCTCCCCCAAACGAAAACTTGCGAAACGAACGGATTTTTATTGTACCGTTTCAATCATTTTTTTTGGGATTTGTAGTGACTCAGGAGAAGCGGGCCTGATAAAGTGGTGGGAGCGTTGCAAGGAGGCAGGGACTTTCGGGGATGCAAGCGATGGGATCCACTAAGACTGCATAGCTACAATACGTTTGAGGTGAAATCAAACTCCACTAGCTAACAGCCTGACAAAGAATATTCACGTGGGCGTGGGCGCTGTTTGCAACGAAGTGTTTTAAGTGTCCACACGCTCCCTCTTTATATGACCATTATGTACAGTACTAGTATGCTTGTCCTGTACCACTGCAGCTTGTGTATGAGTTCATCGCAGTGAAGTATGATCAACAGTCTGACATGACAGTCGACAGGTCAGTAGCACGGGTAATGTGGTGAGGTGTAAGCCTGCGTTTTAAGCAAAAGGTTTCGTGGAGCAGTGAAGCTTTAAAGAAGGCGTTGTGGTACAGCGGTTAAACTTCTACTAGTATCGATACAGGAAACGCTTTCTGGCGTTTGCTTGGCGCCGGCACTTTGCGCGCTCGTCACACGTGGGTAGTGAGAGTAAACATATTTAGGAATTGTGCTATTATGAATTTAATATCAATGTACGTACGTCGCGATCAGAGACTATTATTGCATCGATGAGTGCTACAGCTCAGCAGGGTGGCGCGTCGTGGGACACGAAGGCACCCGACTGAACAGACTAAGGATCTTTTTTATCCGGAAAAAAAGGGACAAAAGTCAACACAAGGGGGCAAGGGAAGGGGTGCTACAGAGAAAGGTGTCATGAAGACAATGACAGAGCACGTGGATTAGCCAGAAGTGCAAAGCCAGGATTACAGCGAGCCACGCTTCAAGGCGCGCCTCTAATCACCCGATCATCGCCTTTTAACTGTGATGTTCTCACGCGTGAGCCAAAGCGCAAAACACCCTTGTCCCTGTGCAAAAGAATAATTAGTTTAATCACACGCACGTGGGGGTCGAGGTGGTAGACTTGCTTTCTTAGCACCAGTCTGCCGCCATGTCAAACTGGTAGGGGAGTTGGTCTGCCTTGGGAACCGGGACGCCGCCGTTAAGGCGCGTGTGCAGCTCCTCCCACTCTAGGCGGTTGGCTGCCACGTACGCCGCCGGGGGCAGGGTCTCCAAGAAGTGCTTGGTGCGCTTGGCAACCTGGGTCGCGGCGGCGTCGCGGATGTAGTCGTTGTTGGCGATGAGGCGCGCGCCAGCGGCGATGTACTGCGACCACTTGCGGTCGTGGATGGGTGTGCGGGGTACGGAATCTCCCCAGAGCATTTCGCCCACGCCGGCTGGGTTGCGGAGCCCCTCGATGAACACCTCGGTGAAGAACTTGCCGTACTCCAGCACCGACGACCCAAAGAACGAGTTGAAGGCGCCCTCGTCAATCTCAGCATCCGCGAGATACATCAGGTCACGAGACAGGTAGTTGCTGTGCCCCACGTCGTCCATGCCCGTCAGTGCCTCGCACAGCGTGGTATTCCGCACGAAGCCGATGCAGCCAATGACGATGTCGGCAGGGATGCGCTCACCGTTGGTGATAACAGCGCCGGACTCGTACATGGACTCAACCTCACCGACGGTGGTGCGGAGCTTCCCCATGTGATGCGCCACGAACCACAGGTCAGAGACGCTGATGGTGTGACCATCGTGCTTGATTTTCTTGGGCCACGTCTCTGGGATGGTGGCACCGGACTTCTTGTACAGCTTGGACCACTGCTGCATCTGCTTGATGTTGGTGATGGGCGAGTGCCGGTACTGCTCGTCGAAGGGCTTGACGAAGTTGAGATAGTCGATGATCTTGGGGCACACAGTGCCATGGCGGCGGCACACAACAGTGACGCTGCGCGCGCCGTGCTCGAGCGCGGTGCGCACGTTCTCGACAGCAAAGGCGCCCATGCCAGCGACGATGACGTCCTTCCCGACCCAGTCCATCCCGGCGAGGTTGTCGGCGATGCCGTCCGTCATCACCCCGCGGAACTTGGGCATGCCGGGCACTTGCAGGCTGCGCGGGATCCCGACACGGTCGTTGATGGCAAGAATCACGCCCTTTGCGCGGGTGGTGAAGGTCTGCTCGTCACGCAGCGACATGACCTCGTAGCCACCGCCCCGGGACGCGGGGATGGGAGTCACCCGCAACACCTTGATGCCACAGCGAATAGTGTCCACCGGGAGCGTGTCGCCCAGCGCCTTGACATCCTTCAGGATTTCGGCCGCAGTGCTGTGGTCGCGGTTGGAGGAAGGGTTTTTCTCGTCCGCAGGGGCGGCGGAGGTGGTGCCTAGAATAGACTTGAGAGAGTATCCACCCTCCGACGAGTTCACCTGGGACGTGCTGTTGGCGTACATGGACCAGATTCCGCCGATCAGCATGCGTTGCTCCACGACGGCGACGTTGAACCCCTCCTTCGTGAGCCTGTGAGCGGCGTAGAGCCCCAGCAGGCCTGCGCCGACGATGAGCACCTCCGTCTCGGCCGGCGGAGCCGCGATGCCCGCAGCGGCGGCGGCGGGCGAGGCGGGCACGGGCACCAGAACGCGCTTGTCGAACGCCTGGCTCAGCGCACGGGAGGCGGCGGCCTTCAGCGCGTCGGCGGTGACGCGCGCGTCGGCGGCGGTGCGGGGCACTTCGCCGAGAGACTCCGGCGCCAGGCTGTTCATCGCCGCGCCAGCTGCTCCCGCGACACCGAGGGTGAAGATGACGGACGGCCGGCGCGACATAGAGTTGTCGGCGGCGAGGCGCTTCGACACCTCCGCCGCTGCCGCCGACGCCTGGGCGCCCACGGCAACAAACACGATCGGGAGGTCGATAGCCCAGCGGAGATCATCGGAAATCGCGTCGATGGCGGCGGGGGCCTGCCCCTTGCCAAGCTCGACGTGGTGAAACGCCCAAACCGATCCGCGGAGGGCATCTACTGCCGCCGCGGGCACCTGCTCCTTGTGATCCGGCCCGGCGATGAGCACGGCGCGGATCCCCGTGGTACGCAGGATTACCGGCGACTTGAACGGGGCGTTCAGGTTCACGTAAGCCTCGGTCGCGAGCCTGGCGCCCTCCACCAGCGAGGCCATCTTCAGCCATGCGACGTCAGCGGTGATGGCGGTGGACCCAGCCGTGGAGGCAAACCCGCAATCCGTCCCAGCCATGACGCGGTGCGGGCCCAACACGGATGCATAGTGCATCAGCCGCTCGCAGATCAGTTGCGGGTGCTCCACGTTGGGCGCCTTGGTGTCGATGACGCCCGGCACGAGCACCTGGTCCGGGCGGAGCGAGCTAGCAGTCACGCTGGCCCACTCGTGTGCGTGGCGCGAGTTGGCTCCCTCGACGAGGAGATACTTGCAGCGGAGCTTGGACAGCACGGGCCAGAGCCCCTCGACGCCGATGTCGCGATGGTGGGGCCCGGGGTAGTTGCCCCAGCACACGTGGACACGGACCCGCGAGGGATGGATACCGCCGAGCGCGCGGTTGATCGCCGCCGCGTTCATCTCCGCCACCTCCATCCACTCGCTGTCGGACAGGTGCGCGAAGCGCGAGTGGCGACCCATGGCCAGATCCGGGGCGTCCACCTGAAGAAGCGCGCCGGAGGCAACAACCGACTCGAACTCCGGCCGCATGGCGTCAGCCAGGGCGGTGATGAACTTGCCATAGTCGCCGTAGTGGCGGTCCTCGCAGAACCCGGCGACAGTTCCGGGCGACGGGCACGTGTAGAACGCGCCGCCGCGTGGGCGGCCAGGGCCATTCGTGGGAAGCGCGCCGACGAGGTTGGTGAGAGCGGGGTCCGGCGACGCGGAGGAGGCAGGAGTGAGGGGGCCTTCACACACCACGGCGCAGCGCACGGGCCGCTCCGGGTTGAGCGTGATCAGGCCGTTGTGTGCGGTGAAGCGCTTGGCGTACAGCGGCACGTCGCGCATGTCCGCGGCACAGGGCGCGATGCACCCGCAGTCTCCTGCCTTGCTCGCCACGGGAGACGGCGCGGCAGCGCTGAGCCCAAGGCGCTCGACGAGGCTGCTGACATAGTTGTCGCGGCCCCACTCGCCGTCGTTGACGAAGTCGATGCCAAGGTCGAGCTGGCGTCGGATCACGGCGCGTGGGTCCGAGTCCTCGTCGCGGCCAGGCCGGGGCAACGACCCCACGTGGGTGGTCATGATCCAGGTCGCCACCCCTGTCGGGACTTCGTCGTCGTCCGCGGAGCCGGACGTGAAATCCAGCACGTTACCGGCGCCAACGACGCCCGCTGCCGCGACGGGGAACAGGGTCGACACTGGGGCTGGGGACGCGCCGCTGCGCGATCCCGCGCGCTTCATCGGCGTGACGCGCGCCACGATGCCGCCAACGGTGGGGTCGTCCATGATGTCGTCTACGGTGATGGAGTCCTCGCCGAAAATGTCCTGGATCGTCGTCACCACCTCGGCGCAAGCCAGGGAGTCGATGCCCAAATCAAACAGGGACGCCGACAACCCTCCGGCTTTGGCCGATGCAGTTCTGATCCCCGGAGCCACCTGCTCGCACGCGTCCCACACCTTGTCCAGGACATCTGCAGCGTCGTATGTGTCGTCATCCTCCGCACCGGTGTTCGCGTTCGAGTCGGCGTCCGCCGCGGCAGCGAGCAGGCTGGCGATGTGTTTGACGGTGGGATCGTCCATGACGTCGTCCACGGAGATCGAGGTTTCGCCGAAGAGATCTTGGAGCCGAAGCACCAACTCCGCGCAAGCGAGCGAGTCCACGCCCAGATCAAAGAGATTCGCCTCTTGAGACCGCTTAAGGCCGGGGGTGACGTCGTCTAGTGCTGACCACACGGCGTCTGCCGCTGTCGCCGCGCTGGGCGTGCTCTTCGCGGACGCCCCCATGGGGAGGCTGGCCGCAGGACTCCGCAGAGAGGCTCCCGAGGTTGACGCGCCATCACGGTATCCCATCGTGTAGAAGCGTTGGAAGGGTTCGTGCAGGGTTGAAGTTGCGCAGGTGTTGAGTCGACGGTCACTCGTGAAGCGTTCGTAGGTGTACCGTAGTGTGGGAGAATTGTGGGTGCGCGCGCAGGTGCAAAGGGTAAAGTGAGGTGGCAGCGCAGCGCGCTTGAACCGGAAGAAAATTGTCCGTCTCTTCGGAGGAGGTTTTAGAGCGAAAGGCGATTGCGCCTCCACGTCGATGATCACTGAGAATATTCGAGATCTTTTTTAAGATCTTGTGGCTCGCGTCGCTTCCCTTCAAAGAACGTTTTTCGAAAGTTCTCGCCAGAACGACACCTTTTGTCTCTTTTTTTGTTCCCGGCTTCCCGCCACCACAGGCACCTCCTTTCGCCGCCAGTCCGTCCCCGATCTGCGAGAGAGAGAGATGTTCACTCTGCGCCGATCGCGATATCACATCTCATAGCTCCGTTCACTTTTTGAGGGGGCTGTAAGGGTTTGGAAGGCGTCGCAGGCGAGCAAATAAAGCAGTGGAGAAGACAGGTGAGCGAACGACTCGTGCCTGACGCCCCCATGGAACACTACTCGGGGGTGGGTACGCCCCAACCGTCGAAAGAAGAGTTCTTTGCAAAAAGGCGTGCACTTTTCCCATAGGCGAATTGAGAGAGGGCGATCGACGGGGTTGAGGGCTTTGTGGTTTTCGGCTCGTCCTGCTTGTGACGTCGGAGGCCGCGGCTTTCCAGGGTAAAGGGGGCCGGATCGGCACGGCGCAGCAGCGCGTTTCTACAGCGCGTAAGATCGATCCATCGGGATACCAGAAAATACTCCAAGAGAAATACATTGACTCCCCCGCCCTTTTACCTGTACGCCCCCCCCCCACCGCCCAGTTCTCGAACGAAGTTGAGGCGTAAAGGAGGGATTTGACGACCAAACCTTCGACAAACTCCCAAGCGTCATGGGGGTGCGAGTTAACGACCGGATGCGGTACAGCAGCAACTCACCGGAGGGTGCGCACGAGCCCCCCGCGGTTTTCGCATTCTGCGGGGAGGGGGCGCACTACGAGGGCGTCGACCTCGTGCTCCTCGAGCAGTCCCCCGCCTGGGCTTCGTGCGAGGCGGCGCTGAAGAGCGCGGAAATGGAGGGGGGCGAGTCCCTGGGCGAGTTTCTGCGCGTTAACCTGGGCAACCACGTCGCGCCAGTGTCGCCGGTGGTGACCACGATCCTTAACATCCTGCTAGCCGACCTATGGGCTTCATGGGGTGTGTTCCCTGACCTGGTTGTGGGCCACTCCATTGGCGAAGTGGCGGCAGCGTACGCCGCCGGGATCATCGCCACCCCCACGCAGGCGGTGGCGCTGGCCAAGCTGCTCGGCAGTGTGACCGCCACGGCGCCCCGCGGCTGCATGCTCACCACTCGCGTCACGGCAGTCGAACTGGCGACCCTCGAGCGCCACGCGCGCGCCGGGCACGCGCTACAGCTCGCGGCGGTGAACGCCGCCACGCCCGGCGATGGCGACGGGGACTTCCATGTCACGCTCTGCGGCTCTGCCGCCGCAATCGACGCGCGGTGCGCTGTCGACGCCGAAGCCGTAAAGATGAAGGTGGCCTGCCACCCATGGCACCACTCCTCTGTCGCCGCCGGCGTTACCCTGACGGTCACCGACGAAATCGACCGGATCATAGCCGCTGGCTCGGCCCCTGCCGCTGGCTCCGGTAAGCCCCCGCGATTCTTCTCCGCCGTCACCGGCGAGGAGATGACCGCCCTGGGCGCCGCCTACTGGGTGCGCTGGCTCACCTCCCCGGTGCGCTTCGACCACGCGACAGCCACCATGCGCCTCGCGGGACGCTCGTCCGATCCCCCGGTTACGGTGCAGGTCGGCGCGCATCCCGTGCTCACCGCCGCGCTCGTGCCCCTGGCGGCGGCGGCAAACGTCAGCTCGCTCTGCCGCGGCCAGCCCTCGGTGGACTGGATGCTCGGGCAGCGTGCAGCGCTCCTCGCAGCAGTGGGCGATGGGCCTGCGGCGCGCGCAATCGCGTTGCATGCCGCCGGCGCGGGACTGGCGGGGCTCGACACGACCAACCTCGGGGCGGACTTCGCTGTGCAGGGGTTCTCCAGTCAGAAATTTTACTTCCTGGCCGAGGCGCTGCAGCCCATGTTCCCCGGGCTTGACGCACACCACTTTTACCGCTTCCCTAACGTGCAGGCCCTGCTGAGGGGGTACCGCTGCGGTGACGTGGCAACCGCCCCCGCCGCGACGACGGGAGGGGGCGGCGTCGGTTCCAACGCCGGCGCGGGATTCGCCGCGGTAGGTGGGGCGTGCTGCCTTCCGGGCGGCGTGCACTCCCCCGCCGCGCTGTGGGCAGTGCTGGAGTCTGGCGACGACATGCTGGACTCCCCAGGGGGCGGTAAGTTGGCGCTGGGCTCCTTCGACGCTGTCAAGGAGGGCGCCGCGCTGGGACTCAGCCCGGCGGAGCTCGCGGTGACGGACCCGCAGCACGTCCTGGCGCTCCGCCTCACCGAGGAGGCTCTGACAGACGCTGGTGCCGAGGTGCGTGCAGCGCTACAAGCAGGCGGCGACCGCGTCGGGGTGTACATCGGCACGTGGCAGGCTCTTGCGCCGCCCGCCGCCGCCGCCGCCGCTGCCGCCGCCATTGCCGCGGGAAAATCGGGCAGCCGGCCATCTGCGTACCGCACATTGGGTATGGCCACCGCAACCGTGTCGGCGCGCGTCGCTGCCGCGCACAACCTACGCGGCCCTGCCATCACTGTAAACACCGCATGCTCCTCTGGCCTGGTCGCCGTGCACCACGCGCTGTCGGACCTCCGCCTCGGCCTTATCGACCACGCCGTTGTGGGCGGCGTCAACCTCACAGATGACGCCACCACCGCCGACCTGAAGCGTGCCTCCTTCCTCTCGCCCACTGGCCGCTGCCACACCTTCGAGGCGTGCGGCGATGGCTACGCACGCGCTGAGGGCGGCGCCATCATCATCCTCACGCGCGCCGACGCCAACATGCGCGGCTGCGGCGAGCTAAACGGTGGTGCTGTGGTTGCCGGCGCAGCGGTGAATCAGAACCGCCACCAGAAGCCCATCACCGCAGTTGACCCCGTGGCCCAGGCAGCGGT
>Ga0075108_10000976_pt1 | contig 15184 bp, 16 predicted proteins | sample AntAceMetag02UK1_FD_69797 | JGI IMG/M metagenome (GOLD analysis project Ga0075108, IMG submission 69797) | Saline lake microbial communities from Ace Lake, Antarctica - Antarctic Ace Lake Metagenome 02UK1 | ecosystem: Environmental > Aquatic > Non-marine Saline and Alkaline > Saline | place...
TGGCGAAAATTTCTCCAAAAAGTTTTAACTGGGGTGCGGGTGGCGCTGGCGGTGGGGGCTGCGGCTGGGGGGAGTGATACTGCGGGCTTTGGGGGACGAAGATTTGGAAGGCGGAACAAGAGGGGAACCTCCGCGGCAAACAGCGGGACTCTTTCGGACAAGCACGGGCATGGCAGGAGACCGACCTGTGCGAGATTTTCGCCACGAAAAGCTGGATCTATCGCACACACAGGCCAGGGCCTTGTAGTTGGCGGCGAACGAGAAGGGGAGGAAGAGAGAGAAAGATGGGAGGAGACCCCTCTTTCCGAAGGGGGTCGTGTTCGTTCCGGGCGTTGTCGCTGGTCCTCGTCGTCACCGTCCTCAGCGCTTTTGACGTTGATGCGCTCGGGGATAGTGTGAGGAAGGTGCGCCGTCGTCGCTTAACGCTTTGGACACCACGTTCTTCCACGCGTTTCGGGGAGTTGTAAAAGATGAGAGTGGTGAATGTGTCTTTGTTCCGAGTGCAGGTTGACCAAGGCGAGGCCACCGAGCGCCTCAGCGCAGAGACGGAAACGCCCTCGGGTAGGTCTAGCGACACTAGTGGCGACAGTTCTGCGTCCGAGGAGGCCGGCAAAGAAACGGAGTCTGAGCTGAGGGAAGGAAACGACGGAGACGAGGAAGATGCGACGTCGAGCGAAGATGGAGGTGCGGGAGAGTCGTCGACGTTCCGCAAGTTGTCAGCGATGGGTGGAAGTCCGTGGACAGCTCCTGAGTGGCCGCCAGCGCATTGCAAAGGAATTCTGTTCCCAGCTGGCCCACCCAAGGTGAAAGGCGAGTCCCGGATAGTTGACAAAGGATTTAGGAGGGGGCTCACCAGCGCTGGTGTGGATGGGGAAGCTACCAGGAACGTCACAGAGACTGTTTTAAAACTCCGCAAGCTTCTGTCTGAAGCGCCCACGGAGCTAGTGCTGGACAAGCGACCACCAGATCCTGACTTCCGCGATAAGGTGTACGGATATCTACGCAATTTTATGGCCTCGCCAGGGCCGTGCTCTGTGGAAAGTTGTAACGATGCTGGACCCAATGGCGAAGATGGCAAGCCTCCAGTATTCGCTTGGCCGTGCATCTTCAAGACTAAGAACGAGGCGTGCAAGGACGCAAAACCTGGGAAGCACACCACTCCGCCGGCATTGTACAAAGGGTCTCTGGGCAGCTGCGCCTTTATCGGAACGGGAGAGCAGCTACTGCAAGGGGAATTCGGTCCACACATCGATGCTCACGATTCTGTCATTCGGTATAACAATCCAATCAAAGGTTACGAGAAGCATGTGGGCACTAAGACGACCTTGATGTGGGTGAAGGGGCACTACAAGACGACAGCCAAGCCGACACTGGGATACTTTGATGCGAAAGTTTCGCTTCCAAAGGTACGTCTCAAGAGCACACGCACACACGGAGCGCAAACTTCCAAATATTATTCCCGCATGCTAAACTCTTTTGCTCTCACCAGGACGCCAACGTATACGACGTTGACACCGAGTTGGGAATGAGACCCATGCGTTCGCTGCGCAACGACCTCGTCAACGTCTGGCTCAAGCGCAATAATATAAAGGTGACGAAAAACCATTGACCTCACACCATGCAAGTGTTGTCCGTGATGTCTTGTGTCAACCAACAGATCATTTTCATGTGCTGACGGGGAGGCCTTTGTACAAAACAGGATGGTAAACCGGCTGCGGGCCTGATGCGCACGCAGATGTTGATTAAGTCTGGCTACTGCACATCCATAGACCTGTACGGATTTTCCACCAAGGGCAGCGTTCGTTCTGGAAAGTATTTTGACAAAAAGGCGATCGTTACCAAGGGACACACGATTGACTGGGATGGCTGGATTCTCGGTGCGATGATGGACCTAGGATACGTCTGCATTCATGGGAATTAACCTTCTTTTAAACTGATTGAGGTGTTTTTTACAAATTTACAACCCCAGAATAGTACTTTACATCAGAGAGAGGCAAGAGGCAAAAAACTCATATCAGATACTTCACATCAAGGCGCAAGAATATAACATTATAGCCTAAATATTGAAGTGTTCAATGATTTGTATACTCTCAGCACATGCTCACGAACCCTCCCCCCGAACCCTCACTCTCCGGGAGAATGGATGGTTATGTCAGAGAGCATCGGGCCGAGCTCTTTCAATTTGGCGTACATATCGTTCGCCTGAGTCTGCTCCACGTGATACGTGACCAAGAAAAGTTTAGGATTGTCGGCTGACTGCTCTACATGCTTCTGCATAGTGAAAGTTCCCGACGTGCATTTGTAGTAGCTCCGCGGGAAAGGACTGCCCTTCACCAGCTTTTGCCCGTATTTCCTCCACCGGTACCCATCGTCTATCCTCACATCAGACTGCTTGAGGAATGAAAAGTAAACGTTTGTCAGTTGAGAGGTTCGCCCAGAAGCTGTCCGCACAGAACAGTAGCAAACATGCCAACGTGGGGTCCACGCACCGTGAGCGCAACCACGCGGTAGTCAAGGCTCCCCTTTGAACCAACTTCTGTCGGGGTCGACTTCTCAATCTTACGTTTTTTCGCAGTTTCTGTTTCCTTATCCTCTGGAATTTTGAAACTCTTGTCGCGCACAACCTTGTCCTTTTCACTCCGGAACGACTCGAGCTTTATTTTATCTCTGCAGATGAAACATCGAAACGATAAACACTGCTCTCTGACGCGCAGATACGTGCACATGGGAGAGGAAGACTTTGTAGCTACAAAACTTTGCAAACGCTTCGCACCTCTCTTTCACTCGCTCGCGTTCTTTCGCCCTGTCCTTGTGCTCAGCACCCCCCCGCTCCCCCTCTCGTCTATATCCCTGCGCATGACAAGCGCACCGGGCTACGTTCAATATATTATATAATATTATATAACTCGGACCATACGAACATTCGATACTGTCAACAAAATAATGTAATTCGGTACGTACCAAGGTCGACAGCTCCTTTTCTTCACCCTTGACACCTTTGTGCTTAGGTGGAAGTGACCCTGCACGGATTGTATAACTGGTGTCAAAGTCTACCTCCAAGGAAGTTGAGATATCGATAAAAAGCAGATAGACTGTAGAGAAAAAGCGACGAGGCGCACCCGAGAGTGGCGACCGACGCACCGGTACCGAAGTATCCCGAAGAACGGTTTTGAACCCCTTTTGAGGCATGCCTTTACCCTTCCCAAACCCAAGCTTTGTTTTGCCCGAACCCGAAGCACCCGCAGCGGGTATGCCTCCGGCCAGGCCGTTGGGATCGTTCCACGGCGCGCGAATTGGAGCCCTGTGAAAGGAAGAGAGGAGTCGATTCAGCGAGACTGTTCAACGACGACCACATGCAGAGGCGTTCTCATCGTCTTTTTCGCTAAAAGCTTTACAGGTAGTGAATTCACTGCAGATACAAATCATGAGAGAAACAATTTGCAGCTTCCTGCAGGGGTGTGATATTAGCTGATGAGCAGCTCATTCTCTCACCTTGAAGGATTGAACTGGATACCGGTTGTGGGCGAAGGCTCCGCCTGTGTGAACAGAGGGTTTTAATCTCAACGCGATTAAAAAGACAGCGTGCTTTTGAGCAGCCAATTCGAGTGCTCCTAATACGTCTAAACGCTGGCGATGTTCCGTGGGGAATGATGTAAGAAGTGGGAAGCACGGGTTAAGCATTGTGAGAGTTGCAGAAAGGGCTGGCAAGTCCCCACTCCTCTGACAAAGACGGAGACGTACCAGCAAGCCAGGGAGCAGCAGCGGGGACTCCAAAGGCATTTGCCCAGGGCTCCCCTCCGTCGGAATGGTGAGTAGCTTGACCGTGAACGCCGATGAGCCGGGCCCCGTTATCTCCCCAGTTCCTAGACGCACATGTCTAGAGGTCTCCGTCTCCGCCCCCGCGGGATTTGAGGCTGGCCGCTTCCTTCCCCCTAGACTCATCATGAAAGCGTATTTTGTTGCTCGTAAAATTCTCCGGAGGAAAAATTAGGGACGGACGAGAGGTTTTAAAGAGAAGAGTTCCCTGGCCGCACCACACCAAGATTGTCGAGCACGCTGACCACCACGCTCTAGGGAGCCAGTGTTGCTCACGTCTCGACTAAGACTGCTCCAACTTCTGCTTTACGCAAAAATGCGGGCTCCGGAACGCCGTTAAGCGGTGAACCGGTGCGGTGCGAACTGGTGTAACTTTCTTTTTACACAAAAGGAGGAAGCACTTCACTGCAGACTTCAAGACTTCAATCGATTCAAGACTGAACCCGTTTTTGCCATCACCTTTTCAAGAGGTCGGCTCGTGGCGCTCTTCTATACCATTCTTTTTTGGTGGGAATGGGAGAAAAGCAGAAAACACAAAAAATCGTGGGAACGATTTTTCGCTAAAAACATGCTCAACATTTGGCGCTTGCGCTTGCTCCCGCGTAAAATACCTTGCGTCCTTGCTTTACGTTGTAGGTGTTTGGAGAACACTTCGTACACCAGGCATCCACGTCATACTGAGCTTGCTTTCCAGGCCAACCGGTCCCTCGCCGCGCCGCGGCCAGGCTCTTTTGCACGCAATCTTCTGCCTTGCAGACACCTACCTGGCGCGCTCCGACTTTTTGGAGCAGCTTTAACGCGGGATCGGTCTTGTGCGAAAAGCAAATAAATTCCCGGTTCTCACCCCTCGCCCGCATCCCCGGCAGCGGCCACACGGCGAGCACGCCCCGCGTTCGTCACCACGACACGGCCTCAGACAGCGGTGGGTGCTGGCGTCTGCTCTCTGCTGGGCGGAGGGTGCTGGCCGCGACTGCTGGGATCATGTTGAAGAGCGTGAAGAGCAAGCTAAGCGGTGTCGGGCGCAAAAAAATCGAAAACGAGCCAAAGCCAAAGCCGGAAGCCAAAAGCGTGAAGAGTAGTAGCGGCGCCTCGGCTTCCACAGCCCGGCCAGGGTCGAAGGAGAATCCGAGTTCGAGCTCCTTTGGCGTTCCTCCTATGGAAACCCTGTATGACAAGAACAAGCCGCTCTTTCTGTTTCGTGACGTCGTGGCGGCGGAGAGGCAGAGTCTCTTCATCAAGAAGCTTCAGCTGTGCTCCTACACGTTCGACTTCACGGATGCCAGTTCGCACGTAAGGGAAAAAGAAATCAAGCGCCAGACGCTGCTGGAACTGGTGGATTACGTCAACCAGGGCCAGGGAAAGTTCACAGAGGCGGTGTTTGAAGACATCTCCTACATGCTGGCGCAGAACCTCTTCCGGGGGCTGCCGCCGTCGAACCACGAGATTACTGGAAGCGCCGCTGGGGACAACTTCGACCCTGAGGAGGAGGAGCCAACGCTAGAGCCCTCGTGGCCGCACCTGCAGATAGTCTACGAGTTCCTTCTGAGATACGTGGTTTCCAACGAGATTGACGCAAAAGTCGGGAAGAAGTACATCGACAACATGTTTGTGCTCAAGCTACTGGAACTGTTTGACTCAGAGGATCCGCGGGAAAGGGATTACCTGAAGACGATTTTACATCGCATCTACGGAAAGTTCATGGTTCACCGGCCGTTCATCAGGAAAGCCATCAACAACATCTTCTACCGCTTCATCTACGAAACGGAGAGACACAATGGCGTCGCGGAGCTACTTGAGATTCTGGGAAGCATCATCAACGGGTTTGCTCTTCCCTTGAAGGAAGAGCACAAGGTGTTCTTGCAGCGCGCGCTTTTGCCGCTGCACAAACCCAAGTGCGTCGCCATGTACCATCAGCAGCTATCGTATTGCATCACCCAGTTTGTGGAGAAGGACCCTAGACTTGCGGATACTGTCCTCCGCGGCCTTCTGAAGTACTGGCCCGTGACCAACAGTCAAAAGGAGGTGCTCTTCCTCGGGGAACTGGAAGAGGTTTTGGAGCTCACTCAGGCGGCGGAGTTCGTGAAGACTATGCTGCCGTTGTTCCGGCAAATCTCGGCGTGCATCAACTCCTCACACTTCCAGGTGGCAGAACGTGCTTTGTTTTTGTGGAACAACGATTACATCGTGAACCTTGTAGCGCAGAACAGGCATGTTTTGCTCCCCGTGTGCTTTGGAGCTTTTGAAAGGAATGCTCGCGATCACTGGAATGCAGCGGTCGGAGGGCTTACGATCAATGTTCGGAAGATGTTGATGGAGATGGACCAACAGTTGTACGAGGAGTGTCAGAAAAAATGGGAGGAGGAGGAGCTCAAGTCGAAATCAACGGAAGCCAACCGCCAGCAGTACTGGAAGAAAGTTGAGACCTTAGCCGAGAAAGCCAGCTAAACTTTAGGAAACTCTTACTTAGCAGCTTAGCAATTGCCAAACATATGATACATCGAACGCACGTTTCACAAAGCGATTACAGCCCTTCAGCCGTGTACCGTACGCAGTGCTGACCATATTTTCTAAAATCAAGACAGAATCAGTGTTTGGTGGCGCACTCTTCTCACGCTCAGGTAATGTAAGTATAGGCACGCAAATGCGGTGGCGTGTAGTTGACCTGGCAAACGTGCCAAACCGAATCGGTTAGTGTTCGTTTTTGTGCTCTCATATCTAATAATAACTAAATCTCTCCCTCGTTCTACACGTATCGAGGCTGCACATCACTTTGGGTTCTCAGGACATTTCCAGGACCCTTTCCTGAAGTTGTCAAACGAACTTCCAGGATCGTGTTCTGGCAAAAGCTTAAATAAAGCGCGGTCTGTGGGCAACGTAGACCCATTCATGTCATAATAGTACGACCACCATTCAACAAAGAAGTCCTCATACCCTTTCAAGAACTTTTGGTGATCCTGTGTGGGAGGAGGATAAATGCGAGTGAGTTAAATCGATTTCAATCGATTCTTCATTACGAAAGGGGGCCTGAGAGATGTATTCAACACGGCACGCTGCTAACCTTCGGATAGGCACACGCCATGCGCCACTCAGGCTCCCACGGTTTAGGACTTCCATTCATATGATACCCATGGACCCGATTCTCATCCTGCAAAAAACAGCACGGTGTAATATTGTTTTGAGCAGTGTTTTGATGGCACGCGCCCGGTTAAACTGTTGGGCTCATTCACTATGTACTCACCCAAAGCTTGCGTTCTTTGACCATCCGACGGTGTTTCATAATGTAATCAATCGGTACGAGGAAGTAACGATCCTTGAAATGAGCGTTTAGAAAGTCTTGCTCGCTGGTTGCCAACATTTCCCCCTGAACACTCACAACAGATGAGATACTATATGTCACCTCGTCGGTAAGGTGAGGGCCCTAGTCAACGATGTGCAAATCTCACCTGTGACAGCGCCAGGAATTTAGCCATGATGCTATCGAACATCTCGTTCGATGGGTTGTAAACAAACATTCCCGCGTTGAACCCAGCCTGCATTATAAGGCAAGGCTCAGTAAGTGGGCGAATGAGTGGGCGCATGGCATGCATGGTGTTGTTTGTACACAAGACTCCTACGGTTGTGTCAAAACTGCTTCTCGGTGTCACAGCTATAATGTTGTTCTCTTTATCCGTCGGTGAGCAGAATATGCTGTCCGTGTTTTGGCGCATGTACATGTCAGCGTCCACTTTATGTAGGGGCCAGGAAAAATAAATAGGAACACGCACACCGTTGACAAACTGCAAGGAAAATAAACGAGAAAGAAGTGACGAGTATAGCTTAGAGTGGATGAGTCCTTGCCATAAACCATTTTGATATACTCTTCAAATCGCCACACGAACATCTTGACCACCCAGTAGCCACTCCGGTATCTTGCACTCTGCGATACCAACTGACGCGCCCTTTCGTTATTTTCGAACGGATCCACCACGATGACGCGCACCGCCTCCTCCGCTAACCGTTGACGCACGCCCTGCGACAGTATGAGAAGTCTGATGTCAGACATGCCACTCCAGAGGTGTAGTCACACTCGCCTTGTTCTTGTTTCGGTTTCACACCTCAGAGACAGCGGACGAGACCAGCGCGATGAAATCTCTGTCCTCCATGGCATATTTGCGTATGGTGTGAAGCAGAACCAAAACAGCTGGGAGGAACCCGTCGTTGCCTACAGGCGAGGGTCTCGCGCAACAACAATGAACGGAATGAAAGCAAACGATCTTTACCATAACGCACAATGAGCTGCTTTTACAACGAGGAAGCAAGGCAAACGTTCAAACAACCTTAGCCTCACCGAGCGCTGTGATCCAAGCCTCTTTGCAACCCGAGGGACCTCCGGTACCAGGCGCCCGGTGTTTTAGAGTTCCCTGCAGCACAAAAAAATGGCAAGAAAAAGTTAGAAAACATCTTCTATAAGACGCACAAAGGTGCACGAGGCATGAAAGGAGAAGAAAGTAGTTGCTCAACGACCAACCGTGGACACGTGCTCAACTTTGGATGTAAGCTTATTCCGAGAGGGCCCAACGCCTTGCGCAGGACAGCGTTCTGAACGACAAAGTAACCACAAGGATGCACGTCAGCGCTGGTTCCGCACACAGGCGGACGCTTGCACAGGCTGCTCGAGTAAAAGAAAGCATCTCACCAACATGTTTTGGCTCACAGTCCAACTCGTACAAGAGGTCTGGTCGTGCGTTCCCTTTCACCTTCTTTTGCTATTTGAAACATAGGGAACGAGGTGTCAATCAAGGAGAGGTAGAGTTGACAGTTGAAGGGTTGCAAAGTAATAAATAAGATCGTCAGTAGTCCAATATGATAAAGAGCGCTCATATGATACACCTTCGAGAGGGAGGGGGCTACAAAGTTCCTTCGCTCACCGTTCTGAACGTAACCACCGGTTGGTCTGTCCTGCTGTTCGCAGAACCTCTACCAATGTTTTGCTGCATCGCTGGGACGCTGTCGCCCTTAACTTTTGCCTCCGTGGGCCCACGGGAATTCGTCTTTCTGTAGCTCTCCTCATGATCTTTGGAGCCAGATTCCGAAGATATGGAGTGATCTTTAATTGTACTAGAACCACGTCGCCGCGAGTCTGCTGCCGAGGCCCTTCGTGTTCCCCCCCAGTCGGTGGAGTTGCACTCCCACAACAGATAGGCACCCGAGAAGACGACCACGAATACCTGTGGGACACAATGGCGAGCGTAAGAAGAAGCCCCACCTTTGTGGAGGAACGCGCGCTCCGAGGCGCAGACGGATTGACGGGTCACAGCCTCGACTCACCAAGAACAGGTTGCGCTGCCGAGCGCGAAGGCTCGTTTTTGACTGAAGGCTTGTCTTTGACGGAGCCATGAATGCGACTCGGCTTCCGTGCGGTGCTTTATTCTCGCCGTGCTATTCGCCGTGCCCCCAGGTAAGCCTCGCGGTGGTCGCCCCCAGTGACAGCGTCCCCGGGCGTGCTGGAATATTCCACCCTCACAGTCGGTTCCCGCGATGGGGAGGGGCTCCAATGTACAATAGACGGCACTGCAGCTGCAATGACTGCGCTTGAGAGCGGATTGCAAAAGGAGCAGGAAGCAGCTGCCAAAAGACCTCAAAAGCTCAATTCACTCTCCGCGCCCTCAGCTCCGGCCTATAATAAAATGTCACGGATTCCGGTTTTCCCCCCTTTTTTGACCCCCCCGTCCGCGTGCTCAAGAACGATGACTCCCCCCGAAACCTGCGTTATCTCACTCTTTTAGAAGGTTTTCATTGGCTAATTGCGAAAACTCAAACTTATAACCCAATCATATCGCCACAAGTTCTGGAAACCGCGATTTTCGAAAAAGAGGGGAAAACGCGTAAAAGAATGATTTGACCGTTTTTGGGTTGTTTATCTTTCCCGAAAAAGAATTTTACCAATGCAATGAAGAGGAAACCCTGCGCCGCGGTAAATACACACGGTCGCGGTCTCCACTGAGAGCACTCTACGAGCACGCGTCACTCCCCAGGATGGACGACGAGGACCTGTTGGCGGAGGACCGCGAGCTGGAGGAGAGGGAAGAATCCATCCAAGACGTTCTCGAGTCAATTGTGGAGCGGGTCAATGCCCATTTGGAGGCTGCCGAGCTCCAAGGCAAGGTTGTCGGGTACGCGGTCCTCGAGGCCGTGAAGGACGCGCTCGCCGTGGTAGACATGACTTTTGTGGAGCGGGAGCGCTCTACTGCTCGGGGTGCTCTGATGGTGGAAGACACTGGGGGTAGCTGGGAGCCTGACGTCGAACCCGTACCCGGCGCGGTGGACGCGTGGGCGAGAGGGGCCGTGAAAGCCAGGAGGCAAAAGGCCCAGGAGGCCGCCAAAACGAACACCAAGCAGGCGGCCAATGCGTCGCAGAGGAACTCCAGCAGAATTGGCGGTGCGTCCACAAGATCGGGCGGTGACAATAGAAAGACCGCCCTGGTGCCGAGGGAGCTTCCTAAACCCAAGGCTATGAGAGCAAAGCTGTCGCCAGAAGCTGCGGAGAGAGAGCAGCGGTTAAAGGAGGAAATCGAATCGCGACGGGCTGTTCAAGAAACTCAAAGGCTACAGCTTGAGAAGGACAAGGAGGAGCTAAGACAGCTGGAGAATCTGCAGAAAGAGCTGAGGGGAAAGGACTACGGATACGACCACCAGGGACAGGTAGTGGTTCTCAACAAGCTGGACCCAGAGAGGCTACCTGCCTTCGCGGTTGGTTTGCGCGTGAACGTCTTCGAGCACCAAGACGGATTTGAAGACGAAGTCGGTGATCGTGCCAACAAGAGGAACAAGATACTCGGCGAGAAGCAGCCCAACGAGGTGGATTTCATCGAGCAAGAGAAGAGCGGACAGCCCAGCGTGATGGAGACGATGCAGGTGGCCATGGGAGTCACTCTGCGCGAGGGTGGCGGTGCAAAAGCGGGTCCACCTTTGATAACGACAAAGCAGAACATGTCTCGCAAGGATTTCATGGACCTCGTCGGTCGACGAGTGTTGGACGCGGAAACCTCCGTGCAATCTCGGATAGGTGAAAATCCTGGGGAATGGGGTTTTGAGGATGCCCTCGGTGCGCAAGCAGGTGCGGCAGAGCGCGCGGTGCTCCCAGACCCAAACTTGGCGCTAATGTCCGCCTCTGACTGGGGTCGAAATCCGGAGTTCGCCAGGCCTTATGTTCCACCCACTCAGATTCCAAAAGCGAAGGTCACCGCACTCGATTACAGTATGGGGAATGTTTCTAGGTATCCGCGGAGCAGACCGTTCAGGAAAACAGCGCCGCTTGGAGCTTCATACGTCATCAGTTCTCCAAATTAGTCGATATTTGTTTCAAAACTTGCGCGAATTAATAATGTGTTCTGCTGGTTTATGGTCCTGTTCCACCTGAATGTAATAATAGTAACACATTGACTGACAGTCGTATGTCAGATATTGTTGGTGCGTGCGTGTCCTTTGACGACGGACAGTTAGTTAGTTAGATACAGTTCACAAGCCTTGTCCGGCGCATCTATCTATTTATTTATCTAGGAAATTTGCAAAAAGGTATTCAATGGTTGTTCAACTGGCAGGTGAGCTAGGGTTCAAAGGAATGGGCGGGCAAACAGGCACGGCCGAGCGAAAGTTCAATTTTATATCCATTTATAATAATAACTAACGAACACCTTTGTTAGTCAACGGCAAGAAAAGAAGTTCCCCAGCTGAACAGATCCATCCATCCATCCACCTTCATCATCTGGACCCCTCAAAACTCGCACATTCACAAAACTCACAAACAGTCCCAGTCACTGTGTCATTAAATCATAACGTCATCTGGGTAGCCATGATTGATATGATTTTGTATGGCACGCGATCAATCAATCGTAGTATGTAAACTTGAGACCAATTCTGCGAATCATCGAATTTCCCAAGTAATATAAAGTATATCAAAATCAGGCCCTCCTTCCATAATCCCATTTTCCTTGTTCAACCCGCACCTTTTCCTACGTGGTGCAATCAATGGATGCTAATGGGCAATCGGTATCTTTCTTGCACCTGTTGGTTGGCCAGTCACATGTGCTTTCCAAACCCTATAACACTAAATAAACCCTAGCTATAATCCTAAATCCTAAACCCTGCTGAACCTTAAACCCTAAATCCTAAACCTAAACAAACCCTAAATAAACCCTTTTTATAAAAACCCTTATCGATAAAATGTGAGCTCATATGTGCTTCCTTCTGGAAGTTCTATCGCAAGCAAATACAGGAATACATTTCATAATGTCGGCGATTCACATTTGCTTCTTCCATCGTTAGTTCGCCTCTTGCCTGGTCCGTCAGGAAAGTAAATATGTGTTCTTAATGTGCAGCAGGCAGCAGTCAGACAGTATATGACCGAAACCGCGACTTAGTCTGCCAAAAAGTTGACATGATTTTTTTTTGATGTTTCCAAGAGTCAAGCTCAAAGATTTCGCACGTTTCAGACTTTGCCCATTCAGAACAGGATATCGTCGTAGCGGGATGTACGAGCGGCGGAAACTTTATTCGACAAAGGGGGATTGATGCTCTTTTTTTCCGGAGTAAAAAGTGTACCTGGACCAACAAAAAATTCCGCCATTGTTCGACTTCGCCAAAAAAACCTCGGTTGGGTTCGAACCGACGGACGACCTATGAATATATTAATTTTAGACCCATAATAATGTTTATCGGAAGCTGGCACAGACTGAGTTGCGATATCGTTTATATATGCTAAACCCGATCATAAAGTTAGTTTAAACCAATATAGCCAAAACCAAAAACCCGAAACCCTCAAAACTCTTCTTCCTTAAAACGTGGCTGTTCCGTTCCTTTCATTCGACTATTATTAGTCAGCCTAGCCAGCCAGCAGTCTTTATTTATATAATCCTTGGAATCATCAAACAACCTGGCAGCAAGACAGAGCTTAAAATGACGAAGTAAGTGCCTGACTGAGTCTAAAATGATAATAATAATAAAATTATCCTTGTTGGAGAGAAATAAGGGTTGAACAACCTGCACCCTGCTCCTTTCATATACCAGATTATCTACCATGCAAACGAGTCCAAGGAAAGAAACGGACTATAGGGTCTCTAATAAGGGCCTTTTTCATTTCCCCTACTACATACAGGTCCTACCTACAAGTTACCCAGGCTTCTTGTATGGCAAGTTGTTTTCTGGTCTCTCCCTGCTAATGAGAAAGGAATAATGGTTGCTCCCCGCACCTTTAATCGACCAGACCACCTACCATACAAACGAGACCAAGGAATGTAATGAAGCCCCTTCCTTCTACAGACATAGGGTCTAGGACGCGCTTTATGGCACGTTTCAAAATGACTTAACGCGATATGGATTTCATTCACTATCGCATGTTTCTCTCTGAAACAGCTCTTTTAAACATGCAAGAACAACTTTTAACCTGTTTGCGCGTGAATTCTTTGCCAGGAGTTCATATGGTCAACAACATGTACGTGATCCTGTTAATGCACTTCATTTCTCAAACGCACAGAGGTGGGCTCAAACGATTCCCAGATGCTGCTCTTCGTGATATATTTTCGGTCTTTGAAATTATTTCCAGCCGTTCAGGCTTCTGGTCCATCTATCTTATAAGAAGTGTTTTCATTTCTCCAACTTCTACAGACGATTGGGGGTGGATGGGTCGCCGGCTCAGGAACACGAAGCAGTATCGCGCTGATCGATAACGAGAAAACAGACCGCCCGTACCAGTCAATGGTTTTCATTGACTACCCTACCCACATATGTCTAAAATCAGATCGAGTTGCCGCTGCGCCACTCCACTCCGCAGATCGAAGAAGTACACTGCTGTATCGCTCGACCACTCTCGGCCCAGAATTCTCGAATATACCATACTACCTGCCTGCTGTACACGAACTAGATAACTTTAGTAGGCATCGACTTGCTCAGCTGCGCCCGCATAAAAAGGCAAACAAGCGGCTCATCCCTGTTGCGAGAAACGGCCCTGGAATTTTCACGTCGCCAAAAAGGCTGTAATCAAACAGACTCGCAACTCGACCAAAAAATCCGAACAAAAAGTTTCATACCAAAAACCCTCTTTTATCAGTTTTGAATCCCCCCCACTTTTGCTTTGCTCAAAAAAATCAAAATTGTTTCATTAAGGCCAAATAGACGTATGTATGCCCATATGAGCTACGAGTGTCCAGTTTGATCTCCCCCCCTTCGTAGTCCCGGTACTACGAGCCTTTTTTTACTATTTCATATTGTACTGGTACAAATATACTGGAACTACACGTAATCCCTGAATTTACTACCTGCAGGTAGTCCTTAGATCAAACTTGGCATTGTGCGAGACCAATAAATTATGCCTGAGCATGCACGTTATAGGTTTCTTTCTGCGCTTAACATTCATTAACTCCGCTGGTAAATGGATAATAGTTCCATTCGCCTACACGCTCCAAAACACGCATTTCGGTCGTTGGCCAGATTATTGGATCTTAGCAGAGAGATCTTTCTGATCATCGTTTCTTCGCATTTTGTCGAATTGTGCCGGGACAAAAAGATGCTCAACAAGGGCGATCGATCAAAAGCTCAGATCTCCCGTCCTCAGTGCATATTCGCAATTATAAAAATAAACTAAAAATTCAAATAGAATATGGGACAGTCCGCGAAGCGGTTTCTTCTTGGAACACCTTGCTATTTTAAGCATTGAGGGTTAAACTGTATACACCGAGTACTCAACAATTTGATGCGCATGAGTTTAAGAAATCTTCTATCTTTTTCAAGATCTTACGGTAGTCTCTAAGCAATGATCCCCTCTCGCCTGGGCCAGATAATAGAAACCAACCGAAAAGATTTCTTCATGTTCTGGCTACTCTGAATCTCAAACACTAGCTAGAACAATAATTTGAAGAATCAGGCTAATTATAATTTTCAAATGCTTAAAGCCCTACTGCATTATTAACCGGACTAAAAAATACTGTTCATCATTCTTTCATTGTTTCGCGTCACACGGCAACAAGCAGCTTCGTAGATATATGTGTAGGTAGGCAGTACAAGCTCACGCAACTTGTTAAAGCAATCCCATATGAAATGCATGAATTGCAGGAACTTTGCATTAATGAGAGACGTAACGAGTCGAGAGAGCAGGAGGTAGGTAGGTACATTACAAATAACTTTACTTGCTCTCTCTCGTATGCAAAATCTGTCGGAGACGGGCAAAGGCTAAATATGTTTGTGGGTTACTATGGAGACTCTCTATTGGCGTTTTTGAAAAGGTTCTATGGGCATGGTCTTATTTTGATACATACCATGCATCCTTTCGGAGATTCTTTTGAAACAATCCATCGAAATTATTTGTCTGGCAGCGCACGGAAAGATAAAAAACGGC
>Ga0075108_10000980_pt1 | contig 15091 bp, 17 predicted proteins | sample AntAceMetag02UK1_FD_69797 | JGI IMG/M metagenome (GOLD analysis project Ga0075108, IMG submission 69797) | Saline lake microbial communities from Ace Lake, Antarctica - Antarctic Ace Lake Metagenome 02UK1 | ecosystem: Environmental > Aquatic > Non-marine Saline and Alkaline > Saline | place...
CGACCCTGGATTTTTATTGACTAGAGCATGTTTGGAGCATGATATTGAAGTTGAATGTTTGCCTGGTGCTACTGCATTTGTACCTGCTTTGGTCAATAGCGGACTGCCAAACGATAAGTTTGTTTTTGAAGGATTTTTACCTGTAAAAAAGGGAAGACAAACCCGTTTTAAAGTATTGGCCGAGGAAACCCGAACCATCATTTTTTACGAATCTCCCCATAAACTACTGAAAACACTGGCTCATTTTGTGGAATATTTTGGGGCTGACCGTCAAGTATCCGTCTCTCGAGAATTAACCAAGCTTTACGAAGAAACAGTTCGAGGCACTGCTGAAGAAGTGCTAAAACACTTTACGGCCAAACCTGCTAAAGGAGAAATTGTTATTGTTATTGGTGGGAAGAAATGATGGAAAAACTCTTAAGCGAAATAAGAGGATGTGAGTTTTGTAAAGCACAGTTGCCTTTATCTCCAAGGCCCATTATTACTGGCACTGAAAATTCAAAGATTATATTAGTAAGTCAGGCACCGGGGAGAAAGGCCCATGATAATAACAGGGCTTGGGATGACCCTAGTGGCAAGAAACTACGTGAGTGGTTAGGTGTAAGTGAAGAACAGTTTTACAATCCCAATAATTTTGCCGTACTGCCTATGGGTTTTTGTTATCCGGGAAAGGGAAAAACAGGCGATCTGCCTCCACGAAAAGAATGCGCTCCCTTGTGGCACGCTTCGGTTTGGGAACAGTTTAAAGAAGTAAAATTGATATTGCTGATAGGGAAGTATGCCCAAGACCAGTATTTAGGAGCTAGTTCAAAAAAGAACTTGACAGAAAACGTGGCGAACTACACTGATTTTCTTCCAAAATATTTTCCGGTGCCGCACCCATCTCCCGTGAATCATTTTTGGCGCGGTAAAAATCCTTGGTTTGAGGATGAGGTGGTTCCGGAGTTGCAGAATTTTATTACTACTATTCTTAATCCATCTTAAATAATTCTTCAACGGATAGGTTAAAGAGTTTACCCATTTTAAGGGCCAGGGTAACTGACGGATTAAATTTTTCCTTTTCTATCGCGTGTATAGTCTGTCTGGAAACTCCTAATTTTTCAGCTAGTTGCGCTTGAGTTAAATCTAAACGGGCACGCTCTACTTTTACTAGGTTTTTCATAGAACTACTTTCTTTTTGAATGAGAAAACAGTTAAATGGATAATAATAAAAACAGAAATGAAATTCTCCATGGGGAGTGTTATTTTAAAAGAAAAAATAAAAAACATCAGTGCAATGAGAACAAGCGTTATTGAAGCAAATTGATACGACTCTAAACGAAGTATTTTAATATAATCATCTTCTGTCTTTTCTTTTGAAAATAAGTAAAGTAACAAACCTAAGATAATTAAAATATCAAAAATCTTACCACCTCCTGTGAATGCCTGGAGAAGACCAAAGATTCCTTCATTATCAACGATTAGGCTTTCTGAAAAACTATTTAATACATGGTCTCCGCCATCTAGAAAAAGGAATGCTATGAACATAATAAAACCTAGTCTTTTACACCAATTAGGAAAAACTTGTAAATTCATATTTCTTTTATTTTGCACTAAATGTAAATAAAACTTTACATAATGACAATTAAAATAGAATTTTAGGGTATATACTTATTAAAATTGCATTATTAGCCACGAAGTAATCTGTGTGTTTGGAATGAGAATATCCAATTATCTTAAGTTTGGACAGATTGCCACGTCGCAATAATTATTTTCAATCACTTCATTTCTGGTAATGCTCCTAGCAATGACCCCCTATTTAGCCTTTCCTCAAGTGGGAGGAGACCAGTCTCAAATCTAACATCTAAAATCTCATATCTAATAAACAGACCCATCATGCTTCCCTTTCTCCCAACCGTGTTTTCCTAAGTATTGCTTTCCACTATCAACGGCATCGTCTTCAATGGAGGTGCCCATGGAATCGTTCCAACGATTCAGGTATCCAAAAAGGGAAATTACCCCTAACATTTCAACCACTTCGCCATCGTTCCAGTATTTGTAAAGCCGTTCCTTTATTTCGGCATCCACGCCGTTTGGAACCTGGGAAGCCTTCAATGAAAAATCGAGGGCTGCGCGTTCTGCTTCGGAGAATGCAGCATGGGTACGATATTCCCAGATATTATCTAGTTGTTCTTGCTCTGCACCATAACGTTCTGCAGCTCTAATGGCATGTGCTTGGCAATAACGACATCCGGTTGCATTGCTGCTAACCCAGGCAATCATCCTTTTTAAGGCCGAAGTTACTCTGCCCTCATTTGCCATAACGGCTTTGTTGAGGTTTATAAATGCTTTTGAAATGGCCGGCCGGTGTTGCATGGTAAGTACCGAGTTAGGACAAAATCCCAAGGTCTCGTTAAAGAATTTTGCTAGTTCCGCTGTTTCTGGACTGTGACTGGCATCAAGTGGTTTTACTAAAGGCATGTTTGAAATTTAGATGTTATAAGTAAGAAATACGAATATATGGTTTTTAAGAAGTTTTTCTTTTAATGACCTTGTGACTTAAATGAAGTATGATGAATGTCGCAACGTGGAACGCAGTCGGGATGTATCTGTTTATCTTCTTGACTGCGCTCGAAATGACATAATAGATTATTGTATTTTTGTACGCATACAAGAAACACAAAAATTATGGCGACAACAAATCATATTACAACGAAATGGAAAGGCGGAATGGCCTTTGAGACTACAAACCCATCTGGGCATACCGTAAAAATAGATGTTGGCCCCGAAGATGGCGGTGAAGGTAGTGGCTTTAGACCTAAGGCTTTAATGCTGTCCGGACTCGCAGGTTGCTCTGGATTGGATGTGGCCATGCTCATAAAAAAAATGAAGTTAGATGTGGACGATTTTCAAATAGAAACCATTGCCAACCTAACCGATGAGCATCCTAAGTACTATGATAAAGTTGCAATAGAATACCATTTTCACGGCACTAATTTGAACGAAGAAAAACTGCAACGTGCTGTAGATTTATCTGTAGAAAAATATTGCGGTGTAATGGAAATGTTCCGAAGGTTTGCGGAGCTGGAGATTAGTACTGTTTTTCACCAAAAGTAAAGTTCAAGCGCAAGTGTCAAGTTCTAGCACAAACACAAACACAAATACAAATACAAAAGTCAAATTCAAACACAATCGTAATGGATACGAAACCATATGACCTGGAAGAAAGATTGATGAATTTTGCAGCTGATGTGGCTATTTTTTGCAGGGAAATTCCTAACGATTTTACGGGTCAGTATTATGGGCATCAGCTTTTACGTTCATCTGGAAGTGCGGCACTTAACTTTGGAGAAATGCAAGGAGCTCAAACCGACAAGGATTTTAAAAACAAAGCAGCAATCGCTCTAAAGGAATTGAAAGAATCTAGAATGAATTTAAAAATTCTTACTAGAATAAAATACGGAGATAAGAATACAAGAGTATCTCTTTTGGATGAGAGAGAACAACTCATAAAAAGTATTGCTACTATAATTAAGAACAAAAGGTAATTTAAATGGTTTTGATTTCAAAACCATCCTAACACTTGAATTTGAAACTTGTATTTGAGTTTGATATTTGAATTTGTATTTTACATCCATGCGCTGGACCATTAAACCAAAACCTGAATCAGAACAGATTAACCAATTAGCAAACGCGCTAAAGGTCGATGGTTTGGTAGCGCAGTTATTAATACAACGAGGGATTACGAACTATGAAGATGCAAAGAATTTTTTTAGACCCCAATTAGAAGATTTACACAATCCTTTTCTTATGAAGGATATGGACATTGCCGTGAATAGAATTGAAACTGCTATTGCCAACAACGAGAATATTTTGGTTTTTGGTGATTATGACGTGGACGGCACAACGGCAGTAGCTTTGGTATCCTCTTACTTACTAAATTATTACCCTAATGTGGCAACCTATATTCCAGATCGGTATGCAGAGGGTTATGGCGTTTCTTATATGGGAATCGATTTTGCGGAAGACAATGATTTCTCTTTGATTATTGCCCTGGATTGCGGCGTAAAGGCAATTGATAAGGTAGCCTACGCCAAGGAAAAAAAGGTAGATTTTATTATTTGCGACCACCATAGACCAGGCGAAAAACTTCCTGATGCTGTTGCGGTTTTGGACCCTAAAAGGTCTGACTGCGAATACCCATATGATGAATTATGTGGTTGTGGAGTAGGTTTTAAGCTGATACAGGCCCTGGGTTTCCGAAAAGGAGAAACAATTTATGACCTAACGCAATACCTTGATTTAGTGGCTACTGCGATAGGCGCTGATATTGTTCCGATAACAGGAGAGAATCGTATACTGGCTTATTATGGCCTACAAGTTATTAATGAAGCGCCACGTATTGGTTTTAAGGCTATCATAGATCAGGTAAACAAAGCAACACTAACTATTACAGATGTAGTATTTATTATTGCTCCCAGGATCAACGCTGCTGGCCGCATGAAACATGGTCAACACGCGGTGAATCTGCTTACGGAAACCAACATAGAACAAGCTTCAAAATTTGCAGCAGAAATAGAAAAATTCAATACGGACCGTAGGGGATTGGATCAAGAAATTACGCAAGAGGCCTTGATTCAGATTCAGGAAAATCACGAAGAAGAAGGTTTTACTTCTGTGGTGTATAAGGAAACTTGGCACAAAGGTGTTATAGGTATTGTAGCATCACGGTTAACCGAAACATACTATCGTCCCACATTGGTATTTACAAAAAGTGGAGATAAATTGGCGGCATCGGCTCGATCCGTAAAAGGTTTTGATGTGTACAATGCTTTGGAAGGCTGTGCTGATTATATAGAACAATTTGGGGGACATAAGTATGCAGCCGGACTTACCTTATTGGAAAATCAATATAATAATTTCAAACATCAATTTGAAAAAGTAGTCAAGGAATCTATAGATCCGCAGTTGCTGGTTCCAGAGATTAGCGTAGATGCTATCATAGAATTAAAGGATATTAATCCAAAGCTGATGCGTATCCTACGCCAGTTTGCGCCTTTTGGTCCGGGTAATATGAGTCCAACGTTTATGGCAGAAAATCTTGTAGAGACTGGTTACGCAAAAGGAGTGGGACAAGATGCAGTGCATTTAAAATTTGCGGTCACACAAAATGATAGCTATAAAATTGGGGGAATCGGATTTAATCTAGGAGATAAATTACCCTTGGTAACGAGCCGAAAACCGTTTAGCGCCGTTTTTTCTATTGATGAGAACGAATGGAAAGGGAACGTAAGTCTTCAATTGAAACTAAAAGATTTAAAATAACATATTTAACGCGGAATAATTTTGCCCATGAGCAACGGTATAGATCCCTACGCGGCATTACGCTTTAAGGAATTCAACATATTTTTAGGAGTACGTTTTGCCATGGTCTTTGCCTGGTCTATGCAGTTTATTGTTATAGAATGGCAGGTGTACAGCATGACTAAAGACCCACTCTCCTTAGGAATAATTGGCCTAATGGAGGTAATACCGGCTGTAGGAATGGCCTTGTTTGCGGGCCATATTGTGGATCAAAAGGAAAAACGGAACCTGCTCATTAAATGTATCCTTGGGTTTTCTGTAATTAGTCTAGGATTGTTTTTATTGAGTTGGCCCGGATTGGAAAGCGAGTGGGACACTAAGAGTATATTATACGGAATTTATGCTTTGGTCTTTTTAGGTGGACTGGTTCGCGCCTTTTTAGGTCCAACGATATTTTCTTTAATTGCGTTGTTGGTTCCCAAGAAAATTTATCCGAATGCCGCTACGTGGAGCAGTTCTACTTGGCAAATGGCCTCGGTTTTGGGTCCGGCCTTGGCGGGTTTTTCCATTAGTATTATTGGGGTACATTGGTCTATGTGTGTTATAGTAGGTTTTTCTGTAATGGCCTTGCTTTTGTTATTTCAAATCGATAAAAAACCTATTCTAAACCCAAAAATAGGAGAGCCTGTTTTTGAAAGCTTAAAGGAAGGGCTCAACTTTGTGTTTAAGACCAAGGCAGTTTTTGGTGCTTTGACCTTGGATATGATTGCCGTGCTTTTTGGGGGAGCGGTCGCTTTATTACCCATTTTTGCACAGGATATTCTTCAGGTAGGATCGGAGGGTTTTGGGGTTTTACGTGCCGCTCCGGCAGTTGGCGCCGCTATCACTATGCTGGGGGCCACCCGTTTTCCGCTGCATAAAAAGGCGGGTAAAAAGTTACTTTGGGCGGTTGCCGCTTTTGGGGTATGTATTATTGTATTTGGATTGTCTACCTATTTTTGGCTATCGGTCATTGCGCTGTTTTTAAGTGGCGCGGTAGATGGCGTTTCAATGATTATTCGCCAGACTATTCTCCAGTTAAAGACTCCGGACAATATGCGGGGAAGGGTGGCCTCCGTCAATTCTATGTTCGTGGGATCTTCTAATGAACTCGGTGCTTTTGAGAGTGGCGTAACCGCGAAATTGATGGGAACGATAACGGCCGTAGTTTTTGGAGGCACTATGACCTTATTGACTGTTGGTATAACCGCATTTGTATCGCCTACGTTCAGGCGTTTGGATTTGACCAAGGATGTGGAGGAGCATGAGGCGGAAAACTAACTGATTATCTCATTGCTAGAGCAATAGTTTTCAAAGAAAATTAGATAAAAGTGGTTTATAATATTTATTGCAGCTATAACATTCATAGTAGATTCCATGCATATTTTAAGTATCCTTGACAATAAAAATTTGTATCTTAGTATTAAGTTTAAGAAATTAAGAATCATGATTAAAATTCAGTAAAAAATGCGAAAATTACTCACGTTATTAGCCCTAGGCGCCTTAATGGTTAGCTGTGGAGAAAAGAAAGAAGAAAAAAAGGAAGGTTTTGAAATGAACCGTGCCAAAAAAGAAGTAAAAAAGGAAGCAGTCTCAGAAGCTGTTCCTGTGGATATGGATAATAAAGGAGTAGGTCCTTTTACATCCGTAAGTTTCGATAATGAAATTAATACGGAAATGGCAAGCGCAGGCGAAGCTAAATTCCAAGCTATTTGTACAGCTTGCCATATGGCGGAACAACGTATGATTGGCCCTGCACTTAAAGGTGTTTATGATAGGAGAAGTCCAGAATGGGTAATGAATATGATTATCAACCCTGATGGAATGTTAAAAGAAGATCCTATTGCAAAAGCACTACTTAAAGAGTACAACAATGCGATTATGCTCAACCAAAACCTTAGTGAGGAAGAAACAAGAAACGTGGCTGAGTATCTACGAACGCTATAAGCACATATCATATATTTATAACAACCCTTTCAACTAGTATTGAAGGGGTTCTTTTTTTAGTTTAAACATGAAGTTTTATTTTTAGGTAACTGAAAGTTTTTAGTTATCGCTCGTACTAAATAACAAATACGAATACATAATGGAACAAAAACCGATAACAATATCTGTAGTATCTGATGTAGCCTGTCCATGGTGCTACATTGGAAAACGACGATTAGAAGCCGCTTTGGCGCAATGGAAAGGTGCGGCAGTAGAAGTGACTTGGCATCCGTTTCAATTGGATCCTACTATACCTGTTTTAGGCTATGACCGCGACACCTATCTTACTTCAAAATTTGGCGATTTAGAACAGACCAAGGCCATGACCGAACGTATTTCGGGTGTAGGCACGGAATTAGATATCGATTTTAATTTTGGCGAACAATGGTTAGCGGTAAATACCTTGCCTTTGCACCAGTTGTTGCATGTAGCCGGGGAAGAAGGTTTTAAGGAACAATTAAAAGAACGCTTCCTGTATGCCTATTTTACCGAAAACCTACACTTGAATAAGGCTGAGGTCTTAAATACCATTATGGCTGAATTTGGATGGAATTCTGAGAAAACACAGACTGTTATTGGGGACGATACCATTGCTTATACAGTAAAGCAAGAAATCGCGCACTACCAAAAACTAGGTGTTTCCGGTGTACCATTTTTTATAATCAATAATAAATATGCTATTAACGGAGCACAACCGAGCGCTGTCTTTTTAGAAGCGTTACAACAAGTAGCTCCCGTTAGTGCTTTTGAAGATGGTGAAAAATGTGGTATTGATGAGAAGGATTGTTAACGAAGTTAACTCGTAAACCTCAATGTTTAATTTCAGTTTTCTTTCAATTTAGTACGTGTCAGAAATAGTTGAGTGTTACCATATGCCTCATTGAATAAAGGCCAATTTTATTTTGTTTCAAAAGTTTTCAGGCTAAGCTGTTCCCCATCAAAAACGGCATAGGTAAAGTAATTTACCCAGTCACCCAGATTCGTGTATTTAGATTTTCCGTTTAGATCAATCTCTAATGGAAGATGTCTGTGCCCAAAAACGAAATGGTCATAGTGTTTGGTCTCCAGCTTACGTTTGCAATACTGTACCAGCCATTCGTTATCAGCACCTAAAAATTTTGCATCTTCATCACCAGAAATAAGTTTGTTCTTAACTGACAGATATTGCGCCAACCGAACACCAATATCTGGATGCAGCCAACGGAACAGCCATTTGCAAAGCGGATTGGTAAATACTTTTTTCATGCGTTTGTACCCCTTGTCCTCTGGACCAAGACCATCGCCATGACCAATAAAAAAGGAGATGTCATTTATAGTATATTGCTGTGGCTTGTTAAATACGGGAATATTGAGTTCCTCCTCAAAATAACCGTTCATCCATAGGTCGTGATTGCCTACAAAGAAATAAATGGGAATCCCCGAATCTGAAAGTTCAGCTAATTTACCTAAAGTTCTTGTAAAGCCTTTGGGAACTACGGTCTTATAATCCATCCAAAAATCAAAGAGGTCGCCAAGTAAGAAAACCGCACCTGCATCTTTTTTTATTTCATCTAACCAGGCCACGAATTTTTTCTCACGTGGTAAACTTTGTTCTATAGTCGGTGCGCCCAAGTGGTTGTCACTTGAGAAATACACTTTTTTTCCTTTGGGTAGTTCTATGGTTGTCATCTAGATTGCAAATATAACAGAATAGAATTCTGCTTTTGCATATGCATCAATTTTCGTTCGGTAAGAGCAAATGTAGCGGTTAGATATATGATATCTTAGAAGTGCCAAACGGTAGGCATAGTATTACCGAAATTTAAAAATGATATATGAATAGCGATATTAAGACTATTGAAAATAAGATCAAACAAATTGTAGAAAAAAATGAAGATGCTGTGAAAGGCTTCGAAAAGGCTGCTGAGAATGCAAACGAAAAAGGAGTCATAGCATATTTTGAAAAACGTGTCAATCAACGTAAGCTCTTTGTGAAAACCTTGCATAATGCCGTTCCAGACTTGAATACGGGAAGTACGGAGATAGACGGAACCAATACAGGGAGTATGCATAGAGCTTGGATGGACGTAAAATCATTTTTCTCAGATAATAATGATGAGGCTATGTTAGAGGAAGCCGCAAGAGGCGACAAATCAGCAATATCGGAATACAATGAAATTTTAGCTGAAACAATGATGCCCTATCGTGTAAAAGAAATTATTAGAGAGCAACGTGACGAAATACAGAACGATGTAGAAACATCTCGGATTTTAGAAGAAATGGTATAGAGGCATTATAATTGTCGTTTCTACGATACAAAAACAAAAAGAGCCGGAGCTTTTAAAAGTTCCGGCTCTTTTTGTTTCGACTTTACAGCTAAGTTTTCATTAGGCAATAGTTAGCCGTTATCCGATGCGTACCACTCGGCAAATGAGGTTTCCGTTTCTTGAAGCCTTAAAGAATGTAATTTAATATTCTGTGGTAATCTAGCGATGATTTTAGTTGAAAAATCAACTACCATGTTTTCGCTCGTAGGCTGATAATCGGCTAGTATAACACTATGACCACGATCGGTAAGTTCTTTTGCCAATTCTATATGTGGCGTGTTTTTATTGAATACGGTAGAGTGATCAAACTTGTCTACAATTTCTTCCTTCACAATTTTTTTCAAATCTGTAAAATCGATGACCATTCCTAACTTTACATGGGAAGTGTCCGTGATAGGTTGCCCAATTACAGTAACGGATAGTTTATAACTATGACCGTGCACGTTTCTGCATTTTCCATCATAACCATATAGCGCGTGACCGGTTTCAAAATTAAATTGCTTGGTAATTCTAATAGTACTCATAAATAACTGTTGAGCAACAAAGGTAGGGATTCTTTAAAATGAAAGTGTCAATATATAGTTTCTCATCTATTGTTTTATTCAACTGGCTTTATTGGCTGTGTAAAAGCCATTTCATATAAAATGTCTTCAATAGGATTTTCCTGTAGCTTGGATGAGGTAATCTTACATCTGGCAAAAAGTAAATCTTCGGTCATTTTAAAATTCGCTGTTGTGGCGTTCACTGTTTTTAATAGTGTCGTTTCGGTCTGGCCTTTCTTGCAGCCAATAAAGCTTATTTCATAACTAACGCCAGTCTCCGGTGCTACTTCAACGGATATCATGGTATTATCATTGGTTAATTTTTTAAGCTCGACACCTGTGCTGGAATAAAAGTTGCCTGATTCCAATGCATGTATTAAACTCACCGCAGAAAGAGTATCTGCCTGTACCATTACCCAACCTCGTCCTGCATTACTCCATGATTTTCCTTTATTGTGATAATTATGCGAATCGTCCGTGGCAAGGCCATACATGAGTGGTTTGTCGTTTTTCAAATAGGAAATATTAATAAGATCCCACATTTCTTCGGTAGAGATACGCGTGGAGTCTCCCATATTATGAACAGCGGGATGCCCATTGTATACTTCAAAAAAACGTTCTCCCTTTAAGGAAATCATATCATCCAGAGTTATACTGTAATGAAAGTTTGGATGGTTGATATGCGGAATCATAGGAATACCGGTTTCCTTACGCTGCTCAAGTACTTGATTGATATTGTTTTGCATCACCTCTGCAATACTCGCACCACCCATTGGGTCTATTTTATTTTGAATGTTTGTTGCATTCATATGAATGTGCTTGTCCTCGTACTTATCGGTAATTTCTTCTGATTTGATTACCAGGAATTCTCCTTGGTTTTCTAGTTTTTCTCGGTATTCTTCATAGGTTTTTAACTTTACCAAAGTTTGGCCAGAGTCAATTTTATGTTCTACCCAATCTGAACCATATGACTTTAGATAATTTTGAAATGAATTTTGATAAATTGAATCTTCGCGAATGGTCACCCATTTTTCACCGTCTGCAATGGTGTTATGGTCAGACAAGGCCATAAACTCATAATCGCGTGATTTGTACCAATCTAAAATAACTTCAGGGAATTCGTCCCCATCACTCCAATAGGAATGCGTATGTAAATTTCCCTTATACCAGTTTTGGGCGGTCTCCGTTTGTGTTTCGGGCTTGGTTTGGCCACAACTAACAGCTAGCGTTAATAGCACTAAACCAAAGATGTTTTTTATTTTAAGGATTTTCATGGGTTTATTCATATAGAATTCACCTATAAAGATAGGACTTTAAAAAAGTGTTTGTTGGGTAAAACAACTATTGCAGTAACCGCGATAGTGTCAGTTTAGCTTGTGGACAAACCTCTTTTTATTTAATGGCTTATATACTGTATTTTAGTATGGCGCGATACGTTTAACCATTTATAAAAAGCAAGTATGCTCCTCCTATAATTAAAAGTGGACTCGCAACCATGAGCAAAATAACGCTCCAACGGTACAATCCCCAAAAAGAAATAACCTTAACCTCGTCCGGGTTCCGGCTATCGTAAATAATTTTTACATTTTCACCAATTTCGTATGGTGCAGGACTACTATTAATACTGCTTGTATAGGTTTGAAGTTTTTGAGAACGGTCTTTAAATTCGAATATGGGTGCGTATAAAGTGCCATTTTTTCCTTGGGAGGTTTTGTAGGCCACTACGTTTGCAGTTGTGCGCTCTCCTTTGTTCAATAAGTCTTGAGTTTTCTGGTAGTTTGTCCATGCTTTATAGGCTAGAAGCGAACCTAGCGCAAATAACACCGAATAGAATACAATCCAAATTTGCATTTTTCGCCTATACATATAAGGTTAACGTTTGTAACGTCTGTTATTCCTTATTCTGCTACTTACAAAAATCACAAGGACGATGAGCGCAAATATTGGCATTATAAGATCGCTGTTCAAAAAATTTAAAATATCCATGATACTATTTTCTAATTTGTTTTACAAACGGCATTGCACCTATTTTTAGTATATGCCTTTGGGTTTGTTTGTCGGTCATTAATACTAAAACTTAATAACCTGTAGTTTCTTAATTTTAAGTGGCTAGTAGTTCTTGTAGTTTTTTTGAAGTGCTAGACAACTCTTCGGCTTTTGTTTTTTTGACTTTCATGCCCATAGGCACGGAGTTGCCATCATTGTCTAACCAGATTAAAACACGATCGTTACTTAAGTAGAAACGTTCCTTTGTCATGCGTGTCTTCTCGATATCAAAATACTCGACCTCTCCATATTCCTCGGCCATTTTCTTTGTGTAATATATAGGCCGATTATAATTATGTGAAGTAGACAGGACAAAGACAATTTTTTCATTTTTATAATAATAGTCCAAAGAACGTTTTCCTGATTCACCTAAAAACACTACCGACAGCTTTTGTATGACACCATCCTTATAGTACCCAGTAGCCTCACCACCTTCGGTAGACATTCCAAAGACTGGAGCGTTTTTGACAGCATATTTTGGAAGTTCTTCTTCAATGATCTGGAAGACTGATTTGACCTGCTCTGTACTTTGTCCGTGTAGATTAAAGCAAAAGTTTGCCGTTAGTGAAATAAGTATAAAAAACTTGCTTTTCAAAGTATGTGTTGTTGTTAGTTGAACTAATCCCGCTCAAAGTACTGAACTCGTTTCAATATCTAGCGGAATCTTGGGTTTAATACTTCCGTGTTCTGCGCCGAAGGATTAAAAGCGTATTCCTATTTAGTACCTGGAAGGCTATTCCTCGAGGTAGTTCATTTCCTAAATTTCGAAAGTGCATTTTTAGTAAATTCCGACAGCACCAAACTCCCCGTTATCCTAGCTCTTTCGGTTAGTAGTGTATCCCAATGGTCGGTATTGATCCACAGCGCCTTTTTCCATTCCAATAAAGCTGCCGGATTATAGGCTGAAAGTTTTTGCAGAAAAAAATCGATTTCTTTATCCAGTTCATCAATCCCTTCAAAAACTCTTGCGTATATGCCTTTTTCCTTAGCCCAATACGCAGTTTTCCATTCCGTAGCCGCAAGGGAAAGTTCTGATAGTCCAGCGGTTCCTATTTTACGTTCTACCGCAGGGGCAATTACTAGGGGCGCGATACCAATTGACAGTTCCGATAATTTGATGGAAGCGCTTTCTACCGCAAACACATAATCACAGGCAGAAGCCAATCCTACGCCGCCACCCACGGTTTTCCCCTGAATACGACCTACAATTACTTTTTTACAACGGCGCATGGCATTAATAACATTGGCAAAGCCGCTAAAGAAAATTTCGCCTTCTTCCAAGTTGGAAACCTGCATTAGTTCATCAAAAGAAGCACCTGCGCAAAAGGCTTTTTCACCTTCGGACTTCAAAACGATTACGGTAACAGTGTCATTTTGGGAAAGTTTATCTAATTCCGCAGTTAATCTATTCAGCAATTCTAAAGTAAAAGAATTACTTGCCGGATGGCCAAACTCCACCGTTGCTATTTGGTTTTCTATTTTAGTGTAAAGACTGCCGTTGGGTCTATTTGTTGTCATGATGGGTTTCAAGGTTTCAGTTTCAAGATTTAAAGGTACGGAGTTGTTGAGAAAGTTCAAGTTTCAAGACCAAGTGTCAAGTTCAAATAGACGCTCAACGCTTTTCAGTTTTTGAACATAGCCTTAAATAAATAATTAAGATATATTCAATTTATATTCAAAATCATCAAACCGAAACCTTAGTTGTATTTGTATTGGAGTTTTTCATCACTCAACACCTAAAGACCGCCAACTGCAACTGGCTGCTTTTCAATTTATTCACTACCCACTAATCCCCCAGCAGCGGCTTGAATTTCTTTCTGAATTTCCATACTAATGCACCACCTCTAATGAACATCCAAACAGAAAAGGCTATCCATATTCCCGTCAGGCTCCAGCCCATGTACTTTCCAAGAAACAGTACTGGAATAAAGCCTAGGAAGGTGGCGGTTAATAGCGTATTTCTAAGATAGCGCATCTCACCCAGACCTTTGAACAATCCATCTAAAACAAAAGCTATGGTATTTATGGGAAGACCTAATATTACAATAAAGAAAACTGCATAAAAAGCATCTAGCACCACAGTTTCCTTTGAGAAAAGCGAACCGATAGGATAGTAAAAGATAAAAGCCAACAGCATTAAAACGGTACTTACCGCCATACCATATGCAACAATTTTTTTGGAAAGATCCCATAGTCCGTTATAGTCTTTAGCACCTAAGAGTCTTCCGCCCATAATATTTCCTGCGGCACCATAGCCATCAATAAAAAAGGCAGAGAAAAGCCAGATATTTATGGCGATGGTGTGCGCTCCAATATACTTGTCGCCCATTCCCGTAGCCTCCCGTACGGCCAGTATCAATGCGGTATTTAACGCTATGGCTCGCACAAAAAGGTTTAAGCTCATCACGACCAACCTTCCCAGTTCTGGGTGTATGAGGAATTTTAGTCTAAGGCTGATATCTGTTTTGGTCATTAGTAGCACAAAAGCAAGTACTGCCATTGCTGCCTGAGCAATTAAACTGGCATAAGCAGCACCCTCCAAGTATAAGGGTTCTATCCAACCTTCGACACCAAAAACGAGAATAAAGTCTAAAATAACATTCAGAACGGCACCTACAATAGCGATAACCATAGGCCAATAGGTGTTTTGAAGTCCTCTAAAAATACCCATTACGGCAAATACGAACAAGGTTAATGGAAAGCCCCAGACTCTTATGCTGTAATAGCTGATACAATACCGAAGAATTTTGCCTGATGCGTTGAGTAATTCAAATATTTCGTCAACAATAAAAATAGTGGATAATAGAATAAGGATGCTAAGTCCAATATTCAGGTAAATTGCCTGCGCGGGAAGGTTCTTAACTTCATGCAGCTTACCGGCCCCTAAAT
>Ga0075108_10000982_pt1 | contig 15075 bp, 13 predicted proteins | sample AntAceMetag02UK1_FD_69797 | JGI IMG/M metagenome (GOLD analysis project Ga0075108, IMG submission 69797) | Saline lake microbial communities from Ace Lake, Antarctica - Antarctic Ace Lake Metagenome 02UK1 | ecosystem: Environmental > Aquatic > Non-marine Saline and Alkaline > Saline | place...
ACCTCATTTCCTAATTGTAGGGCTAGGGCACGTAGTATTTTTTCCAAAACTTGGGGCTTTCGTATTCCGCTAAATGCCAATATATCTTTATACAGATAACTGTTTGTCAATTGTTTTAAAACTTCGATTTCGTCTCCAGGATTGTTTATGACATCAGGATACATACCGTAAAGAATTCTCAATTCGAGCTGTTGTTCTGACTTGACGTAGCCGATAGAGCCCTCCAGTTCTTTCCATGAAATAGGATATAATTTATATTCCCATTTTCTTCCAGTTAAAGGTTCGCTGGTCTGGTTGTTTAATTCAAAGGCTGAAGAACCGCTTACAAATAGTTGTACCTTTTTGAATTGATCGGTAATTATTTTTAAGGTCAAACCAATATTTTCTATACGTTGGGCCTCATCAATAAACAGGGTGGTATGCTCACCTATAATACTTTTTAATTCCTCTGTATTGGGGTTGGTCAACAAATTCCTTACCGTGGAATCATCGCCATCTAAAAACAAATGTGACCTATTTTTTAATATAGAATTGATTAAGGTCGTTTTTCCAACTTGTCTAGGTCCAATGACAATGATTGCCTTCCCCTTATCTAGCTTGTTTATTATTTTATCTTCTAAGATTCGTTTCAGCATGGTCATTTAGTGAACGTATTCACCAAAAGTACGTATTTTTGGTGAATACGTTCACCAAAAGTTTTTTAATTATATGGAGTTACCACACTAATTGTCCGCTATGAAATGATTTTATTCGGTCTTTTCCAAATTCAATATTAAAATCTCATGGCAATATTCGTATAATTAAACGTTTGATGAGTGCTGTAAATAAAAATTGCATCAAATGTTCATAAGAGTACAACAATGTAAAATAATTTCCAATATATTTTTATTTTAGCTAAATATTTTCCACTATAATTTAATGTATTAATTTCCATTAAAACGATTCGGTACGACCATAGTTATAACGATTTTATTGATTACATTGTTCATTAATACTGTTTATTATAAGGTTAAATTCTTCCTGTGTTAAAAATTGAGGTACATACGTACTTCCAGAAATTTCGATTGCAGAGATAAAACTTCTTAAATGATTACGAGAGCCACATTGTAACTTTTCAAAAACCGAAATGATAGCTGAATTTGTAGTAGCATCTAAATTACTCTGTAGGTCTACAATGTCTAAATCTTCTATAGTCGCTCCTATTTGGAAGGCATTGTCAATACTAACTGCTCCGTCAATTAGAAATTGATTATACAAATTTTGTAAATCTTGATTTGCAAATTCGCCCACGGGCAAAATTGTATAGTCTAAATTATACTGAATTAGCAAATTTTCTACAGCATTCATATGTGCTTGCTCACTATTCTTTATGTTGGCAAACTGGTTTACAGACCACAAACCATCTAAATATGCATAGGTGTCTCTTGCTAGTTTTTCTTCTTCTAGCATAAAAATCAATGCTGCCTCATCAGGCGCTGTTATTGTTTGATTTACGGTTTCATTATCATTATCGCTACATGAATTTAAAAATGTAAGAGATACCATAAATATGAATAAAGAAAATGCTCGAAATTGTTGTAACTTTTTCATCGTATATTCTTTTAAAATTATAAGTAAATTTCAGAATTAAATACGATTTTTTTGGCTACTTATGTTACACAAGAATTAGCTAAACTTTATATTGGCTGGAGGACTTTCCTTATAGTAAGGATTTTTTTATTTTGAAATAAAGTAGATTTTGAATTATTTAAGTGTTGACTTTTAAAACAAGTAATTGTTTAGGAACTTTCAATTTATAGTTCTATAAATAATACCTTCTTTTAACCACTCGTAATATTCATCAATTCCTGTATATTGCTTGGCTTCATTGAGTATTTCAAGATTAGCGTTCATTATAACATAGTAAGGCTGAGATGCCGTCTGGAAATTTAAATATTGAAATGTTGACCATTTATCGCCAATGGTTTCAATAGATTTTAAGTGATTTTTGCTAAGCTTAATTTTGAATTGATTTTCTTCAGACAGTTCTTTTCTATCATCTACGTAGAGCGATATTAGCACATAATTTTCTTTCAATAATTCATATACTTTTGGGTCGCTCCATACATTTTCTTCCATCTTCCGGCAGTTTACACAGGCCCATCCTGTGAAATCTAATAAGATTGGTTTGTTATTTGTTTTCGCAAAAGCAAGACCTTCATCAAAATCTTTAAAGCAGTCTAAACCCAATGGGCAATCAGACTCTTGTTCATAAAGGCTGTAAAATGTAGGTGGTGGAAAACCAGCCAATAATTTTAAATGAGAATTCTTAGCAAGACCAGTTCCAAGATAGATAACAAAGGCAACTACGAGAACCGCAAAAGATACTTTAGGAAAACTAAATTTCTTTTTTCCATCGTGCGGAAAACGAATGACACCAAAGAAATACAAAGCCATTAATAAGAATATAACCATCCATATACCAATGAATACTTCACGCTTTAAAATTCCCCAATGTGCCACTAAATCGGCATTTGATAAAAATTTGAAGGCTAGTGCTAACTCCACAAAACCTAAAAGTACTTTTACGGTTGTTAACCATCCACCCGATTTCGGTAATGATTTAAGCAGGTTTGGGAATAAAGCAAATAAGGCAAATGGTAATGCCAAAGCTGCTCCAAAACCTGTCATTCCTGCTGTAAGCTGAAATGCACCACCATCACTTGTAAGCGAACCTGCTAGTAGTGACCCTAATATTGGACCTGTACACGAGAAGGATACTAACGCAAGTGTTACAGCCATAAAAAAGATACCAATTAAGCCACCTGTGCTAGAGGCTGAATCCATCTTATTTGACCAAGAACTCGGTAAGGTCAATTCATAATATCCAAAAAATGAAAAGGCAAAAAAGATGAATATGATAAAGAATATAACATTCAACCAAATATTGGTGGATATGGTATTCAAAATTTCTGGGTCTACCGAATCTAGGAAATGAAATGGAATACTGAGTCCAACATAAATTATTACGATAAACAGTCCATATAAAATAGCGTTGCTTATTCCCTTCGACTTAGTTCCAGATTGTTTTGTAAAGAAGGATACTGTAAGCGGAATCATAGGAAAAACACAAGGTGTCAGTAAAGCAACTAGACCGCCTAAAAATCCAAGAACGAATATTTTCCAAAGATTTCCTCCTGAGCTAACAACGTCGGAACCATCATTTAATCTATCCTTATTTTTTAGGTCTAAAATTAGTTGATTACTTAAAGCTTTACTGCGGTCATCAAGTTCGACGTTTTCCAGTTTTACTGCACCACCATCCAAGGCAATTACAAAATTTTCCTCTTTATTAATGCAAACTTCTTTACATACTTGATAGTCAAGAGTAACGGTAATCTGTTTTACATCTTTAGAAAGTAATTTTATGCGTTGTGTAAATTGAACATTATCTAAAAAGTAGGTTTCTTCTACTTCAAAAATATCACTATAAACCTTTACGCTTTCACTTTCTTTGGCTTTACCTACAAGCTCGTAATTGTCTTTAGTGTTTTCAAAAGTTAAAACGGAAGGTAATGAACCATCTTCACTCGTAAATTGGGAAAAAACGTGCCATTCTTCATCAATAGCTCCTGTTAGAATAATATCGTATTCAGTATCAGAAATTTTTTCAACTTTAGAATCCCACGTAACGGGTTCGATTATTCCTTGTTGCGCATTAGCTAAAAAACTAATACATACTATTAGAAGTAAAAAGATTCTTTTCATATTCATAGAAGGCAGTTAGCTCTAAGATTTTTAATAATCTTAGAGCTTATTAGTTTTATTAAAACATTCTAATTAGTCCACTACAAACTTGAAGCCCGCTGTAATGATACTAGAACTAAAAGTGGTGTCTCTATCGTATTGATAGAACTTTAAGTCAACACTTTTAAGCCCAAATTTCCAGATGTGTGCTTTGGTAAAAATGTCTGTGTAAGACACTCCAAATCCAAATTGATTAGCCGAGTATTCCGAAAGGTCATAATCAGAAGTATAAAAGTCTGATGTAGATAAATTTTCATTTGCTGGCGCAAAATAATCTGCTGCTGTTTGGTTGTAAAATCTATATGACGGGTAGAGTGTGAATTTATCTGTAAGCTTTATAGGTACTTCTATACTTGCTGTGTGCGAGTTGATTCCCCAATCATCAAAATAGTAACGGTAAAACGTTCTTACGGTAAAAGTTTCATTGAGATACCAGTTTAAACGACCACCAACAGCTACTTTAAATCTTGCATCTGGTAAGCGTTCTACGGCATCGGCAAGTTGAAAATTATCGATAAAAGAATCGGCTACATCCGCGAAATAAACACGCTGAAAAGGGGTTGACAACAAGCCTTGTTGCTGCACAAAATCTAACGCAAGTGAACCTTGCACGTTTTTATGAAGTATTTGAGAAAAACCAAAACCTAAGGAATACGAGTTACGACCTTCATTAGCAAAAGGTGTAAATATTGGGTTATAATTGGCATTACCAGTAATAGTGTTTTGAGTAAATAGGCTATTGTTTATTCCGTTGCCACCAAAAAAAGGTCTTAATTCCGTTGGATAAATGGCAGACCAGGTATCAATATATACATTACCATTAACACTTACTTCTGTATTTTTTTCATTGAACAGTTTAGTATAACCACCTCCAGCACCTAAAGAAAAATAATCATATTCTGCAGAGACAGATAATTTGGCAGACCAAAGGTCGTTTCTATCATCAGAACTATGGCTGTAACTTGCAGTTAGGTTTGTCCATACATCGCTACTAGATGCACCGGAACTTGCTACAAATGGGTCTGCTGGTTGTGCGCCATCAAAGGGCCCAACATTACTAGATGATGCCGAGGTATACGCAGAAACTCCAGCGTCAATAGTAAGCACATCATCATCATTTAATGGAATAGCAACTACAATGGTTCCTGTTACATCGGTTAACGCTTCTGTACCAATACCACCACTTACAGCAGCGTTATCTCCACTTTGAGTGTAATAACTGGATAAGAAATCTACTTCGGTAGTTTCCAAAACTCGTTTTTTATAGACTTTGGTTGAGTCTTGACTTGTTTGTGCGCTTACTTTCGCAAAAGCAAACACACAAATAAAAAGAATTATATTTTTCAATTGATTTTTCATATTAGATTATGAATACCGCTATGCAGCGGCATAACTTCGGCTTTTATTTTTATGAGTGCTTTACTTCATAAAAATAGTCTCCGTTAATTACAGCCGCAACCTCCTCCAGTTTTTCCGCCATTTGCTCCTACAGCAGCTTCTCGATATGAGTGGGCAGTTGATAGGTTGCGGTCGCATTTTTTTTCTGAAAGTGCCATATCTGGGTCATTGATATTTACCTTTTCATATTCCTTTACCACTACACAGCTACTAAAAAAGCTAGTAACCATAGCGAGCATTATTATTTTCTTAATCATTGTTTATCTATTTCTATGTTCTTTGATTTTGTGATATTTCCTTTATCATCTATGATGATGCATTCTATTTTTGCCAATTGATTGATACGGTCTAAACCAGCCTCTTTTCCCATTACAAAAACAGAAGTTGCTAGTGCATCTGCCAGTTCTGCTTTTGGCGCAAAAACGGTTACGCTTATTATTCCGCTGGACGGATAGCCTGAACGTGGGTCAATAATATGCGTATATCTTGTGCCATTAAAATTGACGAACTTTTCGTAATTACCAGAAGTGACAACAGCTCCATCTGTAATAGGAAGTAAAGCAAACACTTTGTTTTTGTTCATTGGGTTTGTAATGGCGACTTTCCACTCACTACCATTGGGTTGTTTTCCCCAAGTATTCATATCGCCAGAAGCGTTTACGATCCCTGAAGGCACTCCTTTTGAAATCAGTAAATCTTTGGCTTTGTCTGCTGCATACCCTTTTCCAATAGCTCCGAAGCCTATTTTCATCCCTTCTAACTTCAAGAAAACAGTACTGTTTTCTTTATCGAGTATAATATTTTGATAACCCACTTTAGAAACCGAAGCTGTAATTTCTTCTTCCGAAGGCATAGTGGTCATACTACCATCAAACTTCCAAATTCTATCCATGGATGCATAACTAATATCAAAAGCGCCATCGGTCAATTTTGAAATACCAATGGCTCTTTCTATTAACTGATAAAGTTCTGAATCTACTTTTACAGGTTTTATTCCTGCATTTCTATTAATGTCTGATGTTTGCGAATTGGCATCCCAAGATGAGATAAGTTTCTCTATTCTTGTAATTTCCGCAACTGCGGTATCTATATACTTGTTTCCTTCAATAGAATCGTTGGCGACAACGGTTACATCAAAACGACTGCCCATTAATTTGAGCGTGCGTTTATAGGGTTGTTGTGCAGAACCTACTATGCAAAAAAGTATGACGATTACGTTTATAAAAACTTTCAAAATTTTCTTATGAATTATGCGCTGACAGTTAAAATAGTACCATTTAAAGATGTATTAAATATGGATAGACCGCCGCTACCGTCACTATTTAATCCATTTCCAGATAAGTTAAAACGCGCACCGTGTTCGGTACAATAATATTCGCCATTTCTAAAAACGACTTTTCTTTTTTGTTCATGGCTGCATAAATTGGTCGCTGCTACGTAATTCCCATTTAAATCTTTTGCCACCACGGTATTGTTTTTAATTATATACCCACCATTATTCATTAGAGCGCTTGATGAAGAGGCTGATAAGTCAACAGTAAAAGGAAGACCCGATGTTGCATCTTCATTTGAAGACACATCGCTTTTTGAACAGCCACCAAGACAAGAAAATGTTACAGCTAATGCTGCACCGGCACCTAAGGTTTTTAAAAATTCGTTACGTTTCATAGTATATTAAGATTTATTTATTTTACAAATGCGTTTAGTTCCTTAATGTAATTTTCTGGGGTAGTTTTTTTATAGCTCGTTTCGCCTAAAAATTCCCCTTTATTATTTAAAACAACTACGAAAGGAAAAATCCCATTTTTATTATACTTTTCTGCTAGTTTAGCATTGGCCTTTGTTTGTGCTCCAGATAGTTCGTTTTTACTTTTTCTAGGAAAATCTGCTTGCAACATCACGTAATGCTTTTTTGCGTAAGTTTTGAAAGCTTCTGTGCTCCAAACTTCCCTATCTAATTTTATACAAGGCGCACACCAATCTGAACCTTGAAAAACTAGTATGATTGGTCTGTCTTCTTTTGAGGCAATTTCTTTTGCTTTAGCAAAATCAGTCTGCCATTCTTGTGCATTTACTGTTGTAATTGTAGCTAAAAACAATAATGCTACTGATAAAAATTTATTCATAGGATACTATAATTTGAATTATTGGTATTATTAATCGTTAGTTACTAAAGCCTGTATAACTAGAACAACTAGCTAAGTAAAACTCCCAAGAATTATTTAATGGAAGATTCTAACTAATCATCGTAGCGTCATTTTGTGTATCTAATTAAATCGGTTTAGCATCGTTTTACATTTTTATAGGGTTCATATTCTTTCACTTTTCAACAAATGATAACATTTAATGACTTCTCTTTTAAAAACACAGAAAGAGATTGCTCTTTAATTTGCGCTAATTCTCCATCAATTTGAGATTCAAAAAAATCACTTCGATTTCGAGATAGTAAAATCTCCTTTGTTTGGAAGCACTTAACACCTTTTAATAAGTTTGGTTTTTTAATGAGCATACAAAAACCAAAAAACAACATTTTTGGCTTACTTATTTTAGGCACGATAATAACATCTAACAGTCCGTCTTGTAGAGAAGCTTTAGGTGTTAAGCTTAAATGATATCCCATTACATTTGAATTTGAAATAAAAATCAAGAAAGGATTTATGATTTCAGAAGTACCATTTATCACGGTAATATTTTCTTTTATTTCATTGAATTCTCTAAATGATTTAAAGGATGCCTTTATATAACAAAAAAGTGTTCTTTTTTGTAAAGTTTCGTAGTTTCCTATAATACTAGCAGTAAAGCCAAAACCGGTATTACTAAAAAAATATCGTTCATTTATACAACCAACATCAATTTTTGTTTGTTTGTTGTTTTTGATGATATGAAGTGCTTTTATAATATTCTTTGGAATATTCAAATTAGAGGCCAAACCATTACCAGAACCAATAGGAATAATACCTAAGGGAATAGCTGTGCCAACCAAAGTAGAAGCCACTTCATTTATTGTTCCATCTCCACCACAAGCCACAATGATATCTGCTTTTTGATTGATAGATTCTTTGGTTAAATCAATTGCGTGTCCTTTGTAAGTTGAAGATTTTATAGTGATACAATATTTATCCGGCTCGAAGTAATCCTGAAGTAATGCTTCAGAAAAACGATGATGACCAGTTCCTGCTATTGGATTAATTATGAAATGAATATGTACCACCTTATTTACGCTTTAGTTTTAAACCTTCATTTCTATATAAATCATCTGAAACCTCGTAAAATGAAATGCTTTTCTTTTCAAAATTTTCTTCGGAAGGAATACTTGTTAAGCTATTGTCGGAAGGATTCCAAGAGTAGAAATTCGCATTTTTTTGTTCATCTAATATTAAAATTTTATTGTCTTTTAGATAACCAAGTTTTCTATAGTTTCCTATAAACGCGCGCTCTTCTTGTGGTTGCATTGACATAATATCATTTCCGAAGAGATTAGACTTATAGTTCCAATGCAAGGCCGAAAACAAGGTTGGAAATACATCGATTTGAGAAGCCAGCTTATTTATTTTTTCTGGTTGCAGATTTGGTAAATTGAAAATTAATGCCGGAATGTGGTAATTTTTAACATCCAATTCCCAACGACCAGCACTACTTGCGCAATGGTCGCTCATTATTACAAATACCGTATTTTTAAACCAAGGTTTTTGTTGTGCCTTTTTTATAAATTGGCCAATTGCATAATCGGTATATTTAACCGCACCATTTCTACTTGTTCCTGAAGGTATATCTATTTTGCCCTCTGGGTAGGTATAAGGTTTGTGATTAGAAGTCGTCATTACAAAATCAAAAAATGGTTTTCCCGTTTCGTGAGCCTTATCAGCTTCTTTTAACACTTTATTGTAAATATCCATATCACAAACTCCCCAAGCGTTTTCAAAAGTAACTTCGTCATCTTCAATATTTGTACGGGTGGTAGTAATGCTTTTATCCAACAAAAAACCACGTCCTCTATCAACGATATTAAAACCGTTTCCTCCAAAAAACGTATTCATATTATCAAAGTAGCCATCGCCTCCATAGAAGAAATTACGTTCGTAACCCTTTTGTTTAAATACCTCTCCTATGGTAAATAAACCTTGATTATTTTTTCGTTTTACAATACTACGACCAGGTGTTGGCGGAATAGATAATGTTATCGCTTCCATACCTCTTACAGTTCTAGTTCCAGTAGCATATAGGTTTTGAAAAAAGAGACTATTGTTAGCTAATGAATCTAGTATTGGCGTGATGTTACTTTTATTACCGAATTCACTTAAAAAATCGCCACTTAAACTTTCAATGCATATGAAAATGACGTTTGGTTTTATGGATTTGTGAATACTATCCGTATGTAGTATTGTTCTGTAAATTGCATTTTCCTTTGGATTTTCAAACGTACTCTTTAAATCTAAAAAACTCGTCTTAACGGTTTGATAAGCTTCTTCTTTTGGAATGGTTTTATAAAATTCATCATAAGGCAATTCGTTATTTCTGAAGGCTGAAAAGAAAGAATAAATTCCTGATTTTGCTAGTTCGTTATTGTATCGATTTTCAGAAAAGTCTGCTTGCTTGTTTGTAATAAAAAATACACCTATAAGAACCACTACAAACCAAGGAATAGCAGCGAATAATTTAGGTTTAAATGTGGTTTCGCTTTTAAACGTTTTATTGAAATAGCCTAATCTATACACAATAAAAATACTTGTTAGGACTAGAGCCAACATAGCAGAAATAAGGATAGGCAACGGGTAAGACTCGTTAATATTTTTGACTACCTCGTACGTGTAAATTAAATAATCTACAGCTATAAAATTATATCGTCTTTGAAATTCATCCCAAAATGTAAACTCTCCAAAAAAGGAAAAAAATATAATGAGAACACCAATTGAGAATCCAAAATAAGTAATGATTTTATCTACTAAAGAACCATAAAATCGTTTTGGAAAAAATAACAAGTATATAAGATACGGAATGGTAAAAAATGAAATGGTGGCTACATCGAATAAGAAACCAATTCCAAATGTTTCAAGGAGTGTAAAACCACTCTTATCTACTTCAGAAAAATTCCAAATAAGGAAACTAAACCTGACTATAAAAGACAGTATCAAAAATAAACCTATATAGGCTTTCAATAAAGTGAAACGCGTTGGAAAGATTTTAGACATGATGTATATAGATTAATGTGATGTAATTTTTAGCTAGTAGCTAGCTAGTATTTGGTCTATTTTCAATATATTTTCCTGTTTCCCCTGTTCTAGGATATCTTCTCCGTAAATGGTTCTGAACTGGTGTTTCTTTAAAAATTCTAAATTCAATTTATGCCACTCTAAATCTGTTACTTTATCATCACAAAAAAGCTCTAATTCTCTTCGTAATAGCAACTTTCTATAAAAGAAATGTGGATTGCTGATGTGAAAAACATCAGCATCACAAAGTACTTCGGCTAAAGCTGTTGTTGGGCATTGAGGCATTTTTGTGGCTTCAATACAATCTTTAACTTTATTAATGAAACCGGAATCAACTTTTTCCTGTTTCAAGAACTTACTTGCAATCGTTTTACTTTCGTCTTCGTGACCTTTATATGTCTTTGAAAACCCTGTATCGTGAAACCAAGCTGCAACAAGTAAAATCTCTGTATTCTGTTCGTTAATATCCATTGCAGCACATAAGTACTTTACATTTTGCACGACCTCTTTAGTATGCTGAAAATTATGAAAAGGCAATTCCTTACATTTTGAAGTCATCAGTAAATCTGTACAATATGCAGCAACGCTACTAATCATCGTCGTGGTCATCGTGTCCATCTAATTGAATGGTAATTGTATCGCTTCTAATCTCTATATGGGTTATTTCGCCACCACTAGTTCCTACATATTTTGAAATGACTATTGCCGTAACTGAAAGCAATAAAACAACAAAAAATCCATATTTGTAAAATGATAGTTTTTTGTATTGTAAAAACAGCGTAATCAGCGATACGCCTCCTAAAATCAATATTATCGTAAGAAACAATTCCGCGTATTCTTCGTGTTTATGGATTAGTGTTTCGCTAATTCCAGGCAAATTCTCGACAATTTCTTCAGCGCCTTCGCCTGTTAAAAAGGCAACTGCTGCTGTTAAGGCACTAAAAATAAAAATGCCTAAAGCTGTGTTCTTTATTTGCGGTTTTTTCATTATTAAACCTGCTAAGAGTACCAAAAAACCAATCAATACGCCCACAATAGGCAAATGATTTACTACTAAATGAAAATGTGCGTCGTTCATAATTTTATTTTTTATTAAGCAATATTTACATTAAACAAGTAACCAACCAATGCGGTTAGACCCATTGCAACTGTTCCCCAAAATGTGATTCGAAGTATAGCTTTTCCAATACTTGAACCACCCGTTTTAGCAGCCAAACCTCCTAAAATGATAAGAAAGAGTAGGGCAAAACCATAAATAGAATACGCCATACTATGTAAAGGAAGAAAAAGCGTCACTAAAAAAGGAAGCATCCCACCTACGGTAAATGCTGCACCAGAAGCAAACGCAGCTTGCATAGGTTGGGCTTGGCTAATTTCATTTATACCTAATTCATCCCTGATATGTGCTCCTAAAGCGTCGTGTTCTGTTAATTCTTGGGCCACAGTCAAAGCTGTTTCTTTTTTCAAACCTCTTTTTTCATAGATTTCTGCAAGGCGTTGTAATTCGATTTCGGGCATTTCAATAAGTTCTTGCTTCTCTCGCTCAATATCAGCTTTCTCAATATCTGTTTGCGAACTTACCGATACATATTCTCCTGCTGCCATTGATAAGGCACCGGCAACAAGACCTGCCAATGTTGCCAAAATAACAGGCTCTCGCGTGGCACTTGCCGCTGCAACACCTATGGCAAGACTCGCTGTAGACAAAATACCGTCATTGGCTCCAAGAACCGCTGCTCTTAACCAATTACTTCTATGAATGTAATGGTTGTCTAAATAGGTGTCTATTTCTTCTGTTTTTTCTTCCATTTATTCCGTTATTAAATTAAACACACCTTTAGTTAAAAATTCTGTATCTGGTTTAAAATCATCGGCATTTACTATTTGAACAAAGCCATTATTAGTAGCTCCAATTTTTACTAATACCCTTTTAAAATTTGTTTCATTTTCTTTTACCAAAACAAAGTAATCATTATCGATATTGGCAACAGCCTCTACTGGAAGTGCAAGGTGCTCTTGGGATGTTGTTAATATTTCTCCTTCGATATACATTCCTGGCGCAAAAAGTTTTACATCACTTTCGTTTACCAAATCTCCGTGTATAGCTACCGTTCTGTCTTGAACGTCAATTGCTTTGTTTACTAAGTGGACTTTACCTTGATATACCTTTGCATCGTTTTGTAGTCTTACATTAATAAACTGTCCTTCTTTTACCATTGGAAGGTCTTTTTCAAAAATCTTCAACTCTATGTGTAAATCATCTGTATTGGTAATCGTTACCGCCACATCTGAAGGATTTAGATACATTCCTTTTGTAGCATTAATTGTGGTTGCATAACCCGTTAAGGGCGAAGGCACGCTGATGACCGAACGAATATTTTCTCCGGACAAAGTGTTTGGGTTAATATTCATTAAGCTCAACCTCTTTTGTAGGGATTGAAACTGCGCTAAGGTTACGGTATATTCAGATTCTGCTTTTAGAAAGTTCTTTTTAGAAGTGACATTATCTGCTATTAATTCCTTTTGACGTTCATAGTCAGATTTAAGATAATTTAGGCGTCCTTTAGCTTCTAAAAAGTCTTGTTGTACTTGTATGTATTCAGGATTTTCAATAGTGAATAGGGTTTGTCCTTTTTTAACAGGGTCGCCTGGTAAAAGGCTAATATTTTTCACATATCCCGCAAAATAGGCACTTACATCTGCTTGATTTTCTGGTGGAACAGCAAACATACCATTGGCTTTTACTATTGTATTAAATGATTGACTGGTTATTTTACCGACCACCATATTGCCTGATGAAAACTGGTTTTGTGTTATGGTAATTACATCTGTATCCGCTGTTGTTTCAGTTGCTGCTGAATTTGTAACTTCATTTTTTTCTTTTGAATTACAAGAAGCTAAAGCTAGTATTGCCATCAATAAAAGACCTTTGAAGAACATAGAATTTGATGAATTGTTGCGTGTATTTTTCATTTTTAATTGGTTAAATAGTTTAATTCTAAAACGGCATTATTATACTTGTTTAGATTTTGTAAATAGTTGATTTCGATATTTTTTGAGCTCTCCAAAAGTTGTACGTATTGTAAGAAATCTATCTCGCCATTTTGAAATGCTTTAGAAGCGGTTGTTGTTAATTCTTTAGAAAGTCGCTGCCCTGTAGTTTCATAATAATCCACCGTTTCTTGATATTTTTTCAAATCAGATAGTAAACCATCGTATTTTGATTGTAGCTGTATTTTATAGTTCTCAAATTCGTTGGCCACAATCAAGGTTTCGGTTTTTGCTGCATTGATTTTTGACTTGTTTGCTCCAAACCATAAGGGTACTGCTAAACCTACTTGAAAACCATTATAATTTCTTGCATTTGCACTATTGTTAGTGCCTTGAAACACCGATAAATGCAAATCTGGTAATAGTTTTTGTCGCTCTAAAGAAAGAGACGATTTTGCTAAATTTTCTACTGAATTATAGTATAAAATTCCTGGGTGGTTTGCTATGGTAAAATCATCTAAAGTTAATCTGGGTAGTACATTTTCATTAACGGTAATTAATGAATCACTTTGCACCCATTGGTTGAGCATTGTGTAGGCTTTAGAAACGTCTTCTTTAGCTTGCGCAAGTGCAATGCTAATCTCTTTTTGTTTTGTTTCAGCCGTTAATTTTTCTAACAAATTGGTTTCTCCTACATCATATCGTTTTTTCGCTGCACTAGCGAATTGTCCGTATAAACTATCTAAAAACGTATATTGCTTGACTACATTATGGCTATAGACCACATTATAATAGGCTACATAAACCTCTTTCGTTAACATTCTTTCATTTATTTGATACAGTTGTGTTGTTAATGCCACTTTCTGTTTTTCTACCTTATGCTGGGCACCATAAATGGTTGGAAATTGAAGTGATTGACTAACACCAAAAACATTTAGAGGCAAACCGTTTTCTGCAATGTTATTCTGGTCATAGCCATAGTAAACTTGTGTCTTATCTAGATTAAAGGCACCACCCACCAATTGTTCTGATTGATTGATTCTTTTCGCGTTGGCTTGTAGTCCGTTATTGTTCTCGACTGCCATTTCCACAGTCTGTTCTGCACTTATTGGGTTTTGTTGTGCGCTACCAACAATTGGTACTAGTAAGACTGCTATAACGCCAAGAGCTTTAAAATTTATGGTTGTTTTTACTTTAGGATGATGCCCTTTTCTGTCGAACATTGCATATAAAATGGGAAGGACAACAAGCGTTAATACAGTTGCGGTTATTAAACCACCAACTACTACTGTGGCTAAAGGGCGTTGTACTTCTGCTCCGGCAGATGTTGAAATTGCCATTGGCAAGAATCCTAAAGCTGCTGCTGCTGCGGTTAACAATACAGGTCGTAATCTATTTTTTGTACCCATTAATATTCGCTTATTGATGTTGCTTACACCGTGTGCTTTTAGTTCTTTAAATTCTTCAATCAGTACAATACCGTTTAAAACTGCAATTCCAAAGAGTGCGATAAAACCAACACCTGCCGAAATACTGAATGGTAAATCTCTAATGTAAAGCAACATCACACCACCAATAGCGGATAATGGAATTGCACTATAAATCATTAAGGCTTCTTTTACAGAATCGAAAGCGAAATAGAGCAATACAAAAATCAATATCAAGGCAATTGGTACAGCTACTTTTAATC
>Ga0075108_10000992_pt1 | contig 14995 bp, 9 predicted proteins | sample AntAceMetag02UK1_FD_69797 | JGI IMG/M metagenome (GOLD analysis project Ga0075108, IMG submission 69797) | Saline lake microbial communities from Ace Lake, Antarctica - Antarctic Ace Lake Metagenome 02UK1 | ecosystem: Environmental > Aquatic > Non-marine Saline and Alkaline > Saline | place...
AGCCACACCAGACGAGGCATATGGAAACGAAATGGACATAAGAAAAGCGGCCTGATCAACAACCCGGATATACCTTAGCAAGGCCGGAAATCTGTGCAGGAAAACAGGACCAGCTCACCTTGGCTCAAGCAAATTTCCTCTTCCCACAGCTCCGCGATGAGCTCTTCAGGCTTCGCTCTCTTCCACATTTTTCCACTTCTTTCTCGACGCTGACTTTCACTCAGATACCGGATCAGCACTTACGGGCCAACCAGCAGGTTACTCATCAGCGATTCAATTCGTTCAGTATTGACTGAACGTATTGGGCGAAGTATGTGGCGATAAAATCGGGGAGATGTGAGCATGCGAAAACCCACCAAACCGGAGTGGCGATTCATCGAGCGGCTGGGCCAACAGGCGCTCGCCGACGGTATTTCCCGCATCGCCGGACAAATTTGGGCGGCGCTGATCATCTCCGACGGCCCGGTAGGCTCAACAGAGCTGATGGAACTACTGCAAATCAGCAAGGGAAGTGTCAGTACGAACACGCGCATGCTGGAATTGCTTGGAATCATAGAGCGCAGGTCCAAGCCAGGACAACGGCAGGATTTCTTTGCGATTCGACCTAATCCTTACTCCGCGCTGGTTGAAGGACAATTGAAACGGTTCGACACAGCAAAAGCAGTTATTGCTGAAGCCAAAACTGGCATCACCAACAAGCGGGCGCAAGCCAAGCTCACCGATCTGGAACGGTTCTACACGCTCTACCAGTCAAGTTCGCAAGCCTTGCTCGAGGTCCTGAAGTCGACGCATCCAGATGAAGAAGCGTGATCGCATCATGAACTGGAACGGTCCTCACAACTCACACCACCTGACTGTCGCGACATGCATTTCGGCCGCGATGCTGTTGGTTGGTTGCGCGTCAGACGGCACCAACGGCACGGCAGCGCAGATAGGTCCAGTTCCGACCGAATGGTCGACCCAGACGCTGTCTGGCGAGACCAATGACGCATGGTGGCTACGATTCGAAGACCCGCGCTTGACGGAACTGATCGAAGTGGCGCAGCTGCAAAACACAGGCATTCGGCAGGCGGATGCGCGCACCCGTCAGGCGCTTGCTCAGGCGGGGATCGCGCTTTCCGACCGTTTGCCACAATTGGGCGGCGTCTTAAATGCCGCCAATCAAAAACAATCGCTTGCCGGATTTCCGATACCTGGCGGCGGGGCGACCAGCGCCGAAACCAAGACCTATGGCGTATCCCTCAATGTCTCTTGGGAGATTGATCTTTGGGGAAGGCTGGCTGCTCAGTCGCGTGCTGCGCGCCTAGACTACCTCGCTTCTGAAGAGACCTTTCGGTTGGTTCGACAGTCCATTGCTGCCCAGACGGCGAAAGCCTATTTCGCCGTCATCGAAGCTCGCGAGCAAGTCGAATTCGCCGAGTCGACAGTCACCGCTCTAACCGAAACGGCGCGCCAGGTTGGCAACCGCGCCGATATAGGGGTTGCTTCGCCAACGGACAAATTCCTGTCTATCACCAATCTCGAAACCGCCCGCGCGGGGCTCCAACAGCGCCGCGATGCTCAGCAGCAGTCGGCGCGGCAACTGGAGACGTTGTTGCGGGACTATCCTGCTGGAGGGATCCTCACCCCTGACGCGCTGCCGCGCGTTCCCCCTCACCCTCCTGCAGGCGTGCCAGCAGACCTGCTGCTCCGCCGGCCCGATATTCAGGCCGCTGAACGGTCCCTTCACGCCAGCGGGTTGCGAACGGCGGTCGCTCGCCGCGCTTTTTTGCCCGCTATCAGCCTGACAGGCTCAACTGGCGGTCAAAGCAGTGAACTCGAGAATTTACTCGATGGCGACTTCTCCGTCTGGTCCATCGCGGGCCAGGTCGTCCAGCCAATCTTCCAGGGCGGGCGTTTGCGCGCGAATGTCGATCTCGCAAGAGCCCGTCAGGATGAGGCGGCCGAAGCCTATGTGGAAACTGCGTTGCAGGCGCTTCGGGAAGTCGAATCCTCACTCGCCTCTGATGCTTATCTTACAGAGCGTGAACGATCCCTTCTCGCCGGTGCGGAGGCTGCTGAAAATGCCCAGACGATTGCCTTCAACCGTTATGAACAGGGACTAACGCCCTTCATCACCGTGCTGGAGTCCCAGCAACGCGCAATCGACACCCGCAGCGCCTGGATTGCGGCGCGGCGCGCCCGTCTCGACAATCGCGTAGATCTGCACCTCGCCCTTGGCGGCAGTTTCAGTTCACCTGAGGAACTCATTCAATGATCCGACTACGGACCCTTCCAATTTCCCTGATCGCGCTCTTGCTTACCTCTGCCTGCGGCGGCTCAAAAGACGCAGAGTCAGCTCCGCTTGAATCTCCCGCCATCAGCGTGCGCGCCGCCATTGTCGAGACCGGCCCGCTCCAGACATGGGTGTTTGCCGAAGGCACGGCGCGGTCGGTGAAGCGCGAATTCCTGAGCTTCGAAAGCGCCGGACGGATCGCATTTGTCGATCAGGGATTGAAGGAGGGCGACCAGGTCAGTGTCGGCCAGGTGATTGCATGCCAGCAACAGGATCGCCCGCAGGCAGATGTGGCGAATGCGAACGCAGCTGTGGTGGAAGCGCAAGGCCAGAAAGAGATTTCCGAGGCATCACTGACAGAAGCCGAAGCCAATCTCCAACTGGCGGAGAATACCTTTCAAAGGTTCGAGACCCTGATAGCACAGAACTCTGCCTCCCTACAGGAATTCGAGGATGCGCGCGCGAAGCTGGAACAGGCCCGAGCTGCAAAAGTACGTGCCGAGCGCCAGCTTGTCGCTTCGACCGCCCAGATCAGCGCAGCTCGCGCACAGGCAGATCGCGCCCGCGTCGTAGCGAATGAGTCCCGCATTGTGTCGCCCATCAACGGTCTGCTCGCGCGCCTGAATATCGAGCAGGGATTTTATTTTTCGCCGCAGCAGATACAGTCCACCAGCGAAGCAGGCGCTCTTGGCACTGTGCCGGTCGTGATCATCGATCCGTCAGCCTTTGAAGTGACGATCAGTCTCCCCTCTTACGCGTTTCGTCAGATCCGTGTTGGCGCAGATGTTCTGTTTCAACCGAGCCTCGGTCAAGGCGGTGTCGGTCGCTCAAACAGTCAAGGCACGGAGGCGCCTGACCGCGCGCCGGAACGCTTTGCAATACGCGGTGAAGTTTATGCGATCAGTCCCTCAGTCGACCCTGAAACACGAACCTTCGCGGTCAAATTGCGCACAACGGCCGGCGCGGACCGCCTGCAGGACGGTGAATTCGTCACAGCCTGGATTGCCGGGCCGCGCGCGGAGACCACACCGCTGATTCCGCTCGATGCAACCCGCTTCGAGGACAACCAGCCTTTCGTTTTCCGCATCGATCCGGCCAGCATGCAGGTTTCCCGGATCGCCGTGGAGCTTGGCCTGCGAGGCCGCGAACATCGCCAGGTGCTGAAAGGACTCTCGGTCGGAGATCAAATCGTCACTGAAGGGCGCGCGAGGCTGTCGGACGGTGACAAGGTCATGGTTATCGCTGACGCTGCGGACCTGGCGGCAGGTCAATGACCGAGACCGAAACAATGCAGATCAATGCAGAGGCTGCAGACGAACCCGAACGCCGCGAAACCGCGGAAGTGGCTCGCGCTCACCCTCTTGCGCGCTTCTTCTTCCTGCAGACAACTTTCGCGATCCTTTTCACCCTGCTGCTGATCGCGGGTGGCTACTTCGCCTATACGAACCTGACCAAGGAATCCTATCCCGATTTGGACATACCCCAGGCAACAGTGACCACCGCATGGCCGGGCGCCGACCCTCAGACCATCGAGGAGCAGGTGACTCAGGAAATAGAGGACGAGATTGCGACCCTGAAGGGCCTGAAGACTTTCTCCAGCGCCTCATTCGACAGCTTTTCCATCATTTCTGTCGAGTTCACTGCGGAATCGGACACGAACGAGGCCATGCAGCGGCTGCGGGAGGCAATTTCGGACGCCGAAGGTCAATTGCCGCGTGATGCCGAAACGCCGACCATCCAGCAGGTATCGGTCGATGACCGCCCGATCATGACCGTGACGCTCTACGGACCCGCCTCGGACGCGGATATCAACGAGCTCGGCGAAACTCTCCAGCAGCGGATCGAGACGATCAGCGGCGTGAACGAGGTCAATCTTGGAGGTGCACGTGACGAGATCATCCAGATCCTTCTTGATCCCGAGCGATTGCTGGCACTCGGCGTTCCACCAACCCAGGTGAGCCAGGCCATTTCCGCCGCGAATCTTGATCAGCCCTTCGGCGAGATCGAAAGCGAAGACATCGGCGCGGTCATCCGGCTGGAAGGCCAGTTTCAGAGTGTCGAGGACCTTGCCAATCTTCCGGTCGTGCGCCTTGGGTCCAATCTCAATGAGCGCCCGATCAGGCTTGGCGAACTGGGGCAGGTCAATCGTCAACTTGAGGAGGAGCGCACGCGAGCCTATTTCAGCGAGCAGGGAAGCCCCTTCGGCAAGACGATTGAAATCAGCATCAAGAAGTCGCCGGGTGCCGATACCGTAAAACTGATCGAGGAAATCTCTGCAGACCTCTCATCCTGGCAGGACGACAATTTCTGGCCCGACGGTGTCGAATACTCCGTGACTCAGGACGAAGCGGAGCAAATCTGGGACTCGCTATCGGGCGTGTTCATCAACGGCCTCCAGGCCATGGTAGCCGTGTTCGTTATCCTGTTTTTGATCCTGACCTGGCGTGAGGGCCTGATCGCGGGCCTGTCAATTCCGCTTTCCTTTTTTGGCGCAATGCTCGCTATCTGGATGCTTGATTACAGCCTCAATGAACTGGTGATCATCGGCATGGTGCTGGCACTCGGCCTCCTCGTCGATGTGTTCATTCTGATGATGGAAGGATTGCACGAGGAAATCTATACCAACAAGAAGACGTTTGGTCAGGCCGCCCTCGCGACAATCGACAAATACGGAATGCCCGCCTTTGCAGGGCAGCTCACGACCATTTTAGCTCTCGCGCCGCTGATGGCGATTTCAGGAGTGTCAGGCAAGTTCATCCGTGTGTTGCCGGTCACGGCCATTGCCTGTCTCGTTGTCGCTTTTGCTGTCGCCATGCTTGCCAGCGTACCTCTCGCGCGATTCCTCATGGGCCGTGTGGCCAACCAGGGCGCCGATACCGACGAGACTCGAGCAGACCGAATCATGGCCGGCGTTTCCGCGCGACTGCGGCGCTGGAGCCTTGAGACAACGCTGGTCAGCAAGAAGCGTGCAGGCTTCATGGTGACCGGTGCCTTCTTCCTGTTTGCGCTCTCCATGGTGGCAGCGACGCGCGTGCCGCTCGTGCTCTATCCAGACAATGACGGTCTCAATCTCGGCATCAATATCGAACTACCACCTTCGACCACGCTCGACTCGTCACAGGACGTTGCCGATGCCGTCGGCGAGATGCTACGAGAGAAGCCGTACTTCGACAGCATAATCAAACTTGTCGGTCGCAAGAGCCCGCTGGCCTCTGCATCCATTACCTCCGCCCTGCAGCCTTCCGAATCCGAAAACTTCATTGGATTTTCGATCACTTTCGTGAATCCGTCTGATCGCCGCGCACCAAGCTACATCCTTGCGAATGAAATACGCCAGGAACTGTCCGACTATCTGTCTGCAAATGTACCTGGCGCAACACTTCTCGTTGCTGCCGAGACGGGCGGACCGAGCGTTGGAGACCCCATCTCCATCTCGATAACAGGCGACAGTATGAAGACGTTACAACGTCTGTCCTCAGAGATTCAGGCTCTGCTCGAACCTATCCCCGGCACGACAGACGTCCGGGACAATCTCGGTAGCGTTAAATCGGAAATCGCGCTCACACCAAACCGCGAAGCGACGGATTTCTACGGCCTGACGCAGCAAGAACTTGCCTCACAGATCCGCTTTGCCCTTACCAACGACCAGATTGGCACTTTCGCGACGGTCGGGCCAGAAGATGATCTCAAGATTCATCTTGGCCTGAACTGGGAAAGCCGCGGGGCCACCGGCGGACCGACCCGGATCGAGGAACTTTCCATGATCCGCGCTTTCACGCCGGGAGGCGAGACTGTGTCATTACTGTCGCTGCTTGACCCGCAGATATCCGAAGCGCCAACTTCCGTCGTTCACAAGGATGGCGAGCGCGCGATCACCGTACTCTCGAAAGTCGAGGGGCGGAACGTCAATGAGATTCTTGCCGATCTGGCACCGCAGCTAGAACAGGCCGCCCGGCAATGGCCCACAGGCTATACTTGGTCGATTGGTGGCGAGGCGGAGGAAACAGCTGAGACATTCGGTTCGGCAGGAGCGATGCTGGTGGTCGCACTGATCATGGTGTTTGGCGTACTCGTCATCGTGTTCGGCTCGTTCAGCCAGGCGATGATCCTGATGACGACCATGCCGCTGGCATTGATCGGCACGTTTCTCGGTTTCTGGCTCACCGGCATGTCGCTGAGCTTCTTCGCGGTCATCGGCGTAATATCGCTCATCGGCATCGTCGCCAACAACGGTATCGTCATGGTCGACACAATGAACAAGCTGCTGCGGGACGGCGCCGACATTGCAGAGGCCGCTGCTGAGGGCGCAGCCGCGCGGCTGCGTCCCATCCTGACGACTTCCATCACAACGGTCGTCGGTCTGTTGCCGCTCGCGATCGGTAGCCCGATGTACGCGCCGCTCTGTTACGCAATCATCTTCGGTCTTGTTGCATCGACACTTCTGTCTCTGATTATCGTTCCGTGCCTGTATCTCCTGCTCACCGGAGAGACACAGCGCAGCGCCCGGATACTTGATTGAGGGGCGGGGCATGTTCACTCAGACTATCATCCGTCAGGCGCTCGTTGGCCTCCCCATCCTAATCTCGGCGGCTCTCAGTCTTCCCATTTGGATCTGGGCCATTGCGGCCATGAAAATCGGCATTTTGCAGACACACGAAAGCACTTTCTGTATTTTCCTCATCCCTATTGTCACGTTGGGCTTCGGCAATGTCATCCTGGGTGACCGCTGGCAATTACTGTCAACCCGCGGCGTCGCCAATGGTCTCTTCGTGTTCGGCCTTGCGAATACGACCTTGCCTATCAGAGCACTCAATCAAGACCCGGGGTTTCTGCAGGTGACTGCTGATTCTGCCAGGCTATCGTCGCTGGAGGCGCGAACATGAACCGTATTCCGTATTCGCTGCTCATATGTATTCTGGCGATGCTGCTGCTCGCAGCGGCCGCGTACGCGCAGTCTCCAAGCATAACAGAGATTGACCAGCAAATAGACGTCTTGGAGACAAGCGAAACCGTCTCTCCCGACGACCGAATGCAAGCGCTAGGCGCACTGCGCGCCGCAAGGACCGAAATTGAACAGCTCGGTCAGCTACGCGAAGATGCCACAGAGATGGCTCGTTCCGCGGCTAGCCAGGATGCGATACGCGCGGAACTGGCCGATCAGTTGTCGAGCGCGCAGGGAGCCATTGTGTTGCCTGGTGAGACTGCGCCTGCTGCAGACCTCTCAAGCACGCTGTCGGTGCTTGAAGCCGAACGCAGCGCCACAACGGCGAGGTTGAATGAGCTGCGAACCCGTCAAACGGACTTTGTGTCGAAATCAGCCTCGATTCCCGGACGTTTGGCTGCCATCGCCGAGACCGAAACCTCCCTGGGCGACATTGATGCCGTGGATGGAGACAATCTGCTGGCCCTCGCACAGAGCAGTCTGAGGCGTGCCAGGCGAGCCCGTCTGATTCAGGAAAAGGACACGCTGAGTCTCGATCTTGAAACGCTTTCAGTACGAAAAGAGTTCCTGACCACGCGCATTTTGACTGCGGAGGCCCGTCTTAACACCCTTCAGGCAGCGATCGCCCTTCTACAGGCACGTCTTGCCGAAACACGCATAGGACGCGCCGATGATGCCGTCGCTGAAGCAACGGCGACGCTCACCGAACTGCCCGCCGATGCGGAAAGTCTCCGCAAACTCGCCACGCAAAACCTGGCCCTTGCCGAAACACGGCTCACTTTCGCGAAGTCTGAGTCCGATCGCGAGCGCGGTCTCGCGGACTTTCGAACGCACAGCAGCGAAATCCAGCAGTCGGCAGAAACTGTCCAACGGATTCTCGAGACGGGCAGCCTTACGGATGAACTCGGAGAAGTGCTGCGGGCTGTCAGGACAGGACTCCCGAAACCAGTTGAGCTCAATCAACAAATTCTTTCTCTGGAACAGGCTCAGGTCACCCTCCAACTCAATCAGATTCTCTGGCAGGAACGACTGCGCGGCTTGGCCAATCCCAACGATGCTCTGAATCGGCTTACCGAAGGTTCGGAGATGGACGACCCGGCACGCGGCTGGCGCGAAACAGGCCTCGGCCTCATCGAATCCCGTAAGATCCTGCTCACTGGGCTGGTCGAAGATGCCAGGCGCGAAGCCGATCAGCTCGCCACTCAGGAAGTCGCCATCCGCGACCTGCTTCTGCGCGCTGAAACCCTTGCCACGCTGCTGGATCGGCGCTTGCTTTGGCTACGCACAAGCGATCCGCTCGGACCGGACTGGTTCACTAAACTCCCATCAGCTTTGGGTGCGATGGTCTCGCCAGAGAGCGGGTCCGATGTCGCCAGATCCGTGCGCGGGCTTTTCTCCACGAAACCGTTCAGTGTAGCAATGATCGTGTTTATCAGCGCAAGCCTGCTCCTGTTCGACAAATGGCTACATGCCCAAATGACAGGTCTCGCGACGCGCGTCGGCAATGTGGGGCGCGACACATACTGGACCACACCACTCGCTCTGACGATCACGCTTCTGGTCACAGTTCCCATCCCGCTCATTCTGTTCTCCGCCGGTTCGATGCTCGCCGAAACTGCCGCGTCAACACAGCTGGTCACGGCCGTGTCGCAAGCGCTGATCTCTACAGCGTTTGTTGTATTTATCCTGATGATGTTTCGCGAAATGGCTCGCAAACGTGGCCTGTTTGATGGTCATTTCGGCTGGAGTGAGTTGGCGGCCTTGCGTCTGCGCCGCGCCCTGACATGGTTCACGATCATCGAGGGCGCGGCGACATTCGTCTTCACCCTCGCCAGTTACGGAAACGACCCCGTTACTCGCTACAGCATCGGTTTGGTGGCGTTCTTCGTCGGCGCGGTCGCTATTGTCGTGTTCGTCTGGAAGCTGTTCAAACCGACGGGAAGCGTTTTTTCCGAACTGGTTGCCGGGAATGCGACGAGCCAAAGAACACTCACACTTCTCTTTCCCGCACTTCTGTTTGGCCCACTCATCAACGGGCTCCTTCCGCTGCGCGGCTATTTCGATACCGCTGCTACTATGCAGTCGAAAGTCTTCCAGTCGGGTATTCTTCTTTTTGTGGCCGCTGTGATCTTCGGGCTGCTCATGCGGCTCTATCTCGTCGCTCAGCGAAGGTTCGCCCTGCAAAAAGCCCGCGAGCATCGCAAGAAGGCCGAAGCGTCGCGGATAGCCGCCAGCGACAGCGAAGCCTCCGGCGATGCGATTCCCGCAGACATGCAAGATGATGAGCCAGACCCGGATCTGCTCAGCGCGCAAATGCGCAATGTCCTTCTGTCGATTGCCGGCCTTGTACTGGCCTTCGGTCTCTGGGGAGTCTGGAGCCCCGTCGTGCCGGCGCTTGGCGTCGCTGACGAGATCACTCTTTGGCAGACGACCACATTAACTGAAGGCGTCCCGGTCACGCGCAGTGTGACACTTTGGAACCTGATGTTCTGCCTTATCCTCCTGCTGGGCGGTCTACTCATCGCACGCAATATTCGCGGTTTTCTTGAAGTCGGCCTGTTCCAACGAATGGGACTGGATGCCGGCACCCGGTACGCCGCCGTTACCATCGCTGGCTATCTCATCATCATGGTCGGCGCGGTGGCGGGACTCGCCCAGCTTGGTGTTGACTGGTCGCGCCTGCAATGGGTCGTTGCTGCCCTTGGTGTTGGTCTGGGTTTTGGTTTGCAGGAAATCGTCGCCAACTTCATTTCAGGGCTGATCATCCTGTTCGAGCGTCCGGTGCGGGTCGGAGACACGGTTACGATCGGTGAACTCAGCGGAACGGTCAGTTCGATCCGCATCCGCGCAACTACGGTCACTGACTGGGACAATCGAGACGTCATCCTTCCCAACAAGACCCTGATAACCGAAAACGTCACAAACTGGACACTGAACAATAGTGTCACGCGCCTGCTGCTGAAAATCGGCGTGGCGTATGGTTCGGATATAAATCAGGTGCGCAGCCTGATTGAAGATGTACTTGAACAACATCCCGACGTTCTGGACACACCGCCGCCAACGGTCTTCTTCATGCGCCATGGCGACAGCTCGCTCGATTTCGAAGCACGCTTATTCGTGGGCAATCCGAACAAGCGCTTGCCACTCACGCACGACATCAATACTGCGATCAATCGCACACTGACTGAAAAGGGTATATCGATCCCGTTTCCCCAACGCGACATTCACTTGCACGGCCTAGGTATCGAACAGGCATCCTCACAGATACTTGGCGAAAGGGACGATTGATGGCGCGTGCCCAGACATTCCTTTTAATCATCGCGTTTTTCCTTTTTGGAGGTTGCGCGTCGATCGCAACGCATACCCCTGTCCCGGAAACCAGTGCAGACATTGTGCGCCCAATGGGCTTGGACAATCTGAGGTATTGGGGAGACGAGGCACCTCCTGATGTGGCCTACCGGGCACGCGAGTCGATTGCCTTGATGAAAGCGCGCCCAGACAGTGCGGAAAACCCGTTAGAACCGATTGGAATTTCGCTTCTGGCGATCTCCGGTGGCGGGGAAAATGGCGCATTTGGCGCCGGGTTCCTCACCGGCTGGTCGGAGACCGGGGCTCGTCCGCAGTTCCAGGCAGTCACCGGTGTCAGCACTGGCGCCCTGATCGCGCCTTTCGCCTTTCTCGGCGCCGATTACGACTCCACGCTGGAAGCGGCGTATACCGAAACAACACCAGACGACATCTATGCCCTCCCTTTTATCCCCGATGTCCTGCATGGACAGAGCCTGGCGCGATCCGACCCGCTTGTCAGTCTGATTGAGACGTTCATCACGCCTGACGTGCTGGACGCCATCGCGCTTGAGCATCGCAAGGGACGCCGCCTCAGCATCCTGACGACCAATCTTGATGCCGGACGTCCGGTGGTCTGGGACATGGGCGCCATCGCAGAACTCGGCGGTCCCGAAGCACTCAGGCTCTTCCGCAAAGTGGTGCTGGCTTCCGCCGCGGTTCCGGGCCTCCTTCCGCCTGTGGAAATCACCGTGATCAGCGATGATGCCATCTATACCGAGCTTCACGGTGACGGATCAATCATAGCGAACGTCTTCGCTTATCAGCCACAGGTCGAGCTGGGCACCCTGTTGAAAGATGCGGGATTGGACCTCGATATTACCCTCTACGTCATCCTGAACGGCAAGCGGAATGTCGACTACGAGCCCCCCCGCATGGTCTGGTATGATCTTACCATGCGGTCGATCTATCTCTTGCTCAGTTCCAGCACCAATTCCCAGATTGCCCAGATCTACGCAACGGCTGAACGCGACGGTCTCGACTTCCGTTTGGCAACAATTCCTCTGGACTACCCGCACAGAGCAGATGAACTCTTCGATCAGGACTTCATGCGGGGCCTGTTCGCCTTCGGGAAGCAGCAGGCTGAGGATGGGTACAAGTGGGCTGACAAGCCATTGCAGACCGGAACACGAAAACAATGAGCGCGACACAGCCCAAACTCGATCTTTCTCGCCCAGCCTTCCAGGCGCACGGCATAACCAAAGTGTATGGCGAAGGCCAGGCAGCGGTTCATGCCCTTCGCGGCGTGGATCTGGAAGTGCCGCGCGGCGAACTGGTCGTCCTGCTTGGGGCGTCCGGATCAGGCAAGTCAACGCTTCTCAACATTCTTGGTGGGCTCGACCGGGCAACCGATGGCACGGCGCATTTCTTCGATCAGGACCTGACCACCATGTCTGATGAAGGGCTGACCCGGTATCGTCGTCACCATGTCGGATTCGTCTTCCAGTTCTATAATCTGATGCCGAGCCTGACAGCACGCGAAAATGTCGAGCTGGTCACCGAGATTGCCGATGATCCGCTTGACCCCGTCGAGGCGCTGGAACGGGTCGGCCTGGGCAAGCGCCAGGACCATTTTCCGGCGGAGATGTCGGGCGGCGAACAGCAGCGTGTAGCCATCGCCCGAGCTGTCGCCAAACGTCCAACCGTCCTTTTTTGCGACGAGCCGACCGGTGCGCTCGACTCGACCACGGGTCGGCAGGTGCTGCGGGTCCTTCAAGATGTGAACACAGATCTTGGCACGACGGTGATGATCATCACCCATGCTGCGGCGACGGCGGCTATGGCCCACAGGGTCATTGACATGTCAGACGGTGCAGTGCGCGAAATCACGGTCAACGAGACCCGGCTTTCCGCTGAGGAGATCGAATGGTGAGCCCGCTCGACCGCAAGCTCGGCCGCGACCTCTGGCGGATGAAGACGCAAGCCTTTGCGATCGCGCTCGTCATTGCCGTTGGGGTACTGGTGCTCGTGATGATGGATGGACTCGTCAACTCGCTCGACCAGACGCGGCAGGCCTATTACGAGCGCTACCGTCTCGCCGACGTGTTCGCGCCGGTCAAGCGCGCGCCAGAAAGCATGCTGGACCGTATCGGGAAGATTGACGGGGTTGCGGCTGTGGAAGGCCGGGTGATCGGCGGCGCGCTGATCGATGTCGAAAACCAGGCCGTCCCGGTGCGGGCGCAGGCCGTTTCCCTGCCCGACTATCATGCGCCACGGCTCAACGACGTCTACCTTGCCGAAGGCCGAAGGCTCGATCCGCGGCGCCGCGACGAGATCCTGTTGCTGGAGGGCTTTGCACGCGCCCATGATCTCGGCCCCGGCGACATGCTGGCGGCAACCATGAACGGGGCCCGGCGCACCTTCCATATTGCCGGCCTCGCCCAATCGCCGGAGTTCCTGTATTCTGCCGCCCCGGGTGAACTCATGCCAGACGATGCCCGCTTCGCCGTAATCTGGATGAGCGAAGAAAGCCTGGCGGCCGCCTATGACGTGAAGGGGGCGTTCAATGAGGCCCTGATTGCGCTTGATCGCGGGGCGGAAGAACGTGCCGTTCTGGACGCAGTGGACCGCCTGCTCGCTTCCTATGGCGGCGCCGGCGCCTATGGCCTCGATGACCAGCTTTCCAACCGGTTTGTCAGTGAAGAGATCAGCGGGTTACGCGTCTCATCAACGACAATTCCGCCCGTCTTCATGGCGGTTGCAGCTTTCCTGCTCTACATCGTCATCTTCCGGATGATCGAATCCGAACGCGTCCAGATCGGTCTCCTCAAAGCCTTTGGCTATTCCAGTACCGAAATCGGTCTCCACTATTTCAAATTTGTCCTGGCTGTCGCGATAAGCGGGGCGCTGATGGGCTGCATCTTCGGCATCCTGTCAGGTCAGGCTCTGGCGAGTTATTACCAACTCTATTTCAAATTTCCGTTTTTGATGTTCAGAGTTGATCCGGCCGCCTTTGTGACAGGAATATTCGTCAGCGTCGGCTCGGCCTCGGCTGGCGGCCTTCTGGTTTTGCGCAATGTCTTCGCGCTCACTCCCGCGGTCGCCATGCGCCCTCCGGCACCGCAGGATTTCTCCCGCTCCGCCGGAATTGCTACGGCGCTGAAACGGTTTCTCGACCAGCCGAGCCGGATGGTCATCCGGCGGCTGATCCGCCAGCCGGGCCGCGCGCTTGCTGCCGTGACGGGCATTTCTGTCGGCATGGGCCTTTCGGTCGCCATGCTCGGCGTCATGAATGGCTTCGACCGGACCATCGACCTGACCTTCAGCGTGGTCGACCGCAGCGATGCTACAGTGAGTTTCATCGAACCCTTGAGCGAAAAGACACTGCTTGAACTGAAGCGCATGGATGGGGTGATCGAGGTGGAGCCCTTCCGGTCGGTTTCGGTCATTCTTCGCAATGGGCGCAGGATCCATCGCGGCGCCATCAGTGGCCTTGTGCCGGAGCCTCGGCTGAACCGCGCCCTGACGACCGGGTCTGAACCGATCTACATCCGTGGTGACGGCATCATCCTTGCCCAGTCACTGGCGGACAAGCTGGAGATCGCGCCGGGAGAAACGCTGCTTGTGGACGTCCGGGAGGGACGCCGTCCGACGCTCGAAGTGCCGGTCGTCGGCATTGCCCAGACCCTCATCGGAGCGCCCGCATATATGCAACTCTCCACCCTGAATACCGCCCTTGAAGAACCGGGACGTGTCACGGGGGCCTATCTGCGCATTGACAAGTCGCGCAGCCAGGCAATCTACGAGGCCCTGAAGGACATGCCCGCGATTGCCGGCGTATCATTGCGCGATGAAGCCCGGGCAGCCTTCCAGCGAATGATGGACCAGGGGGCAGGTGCCATGCGCTACATCATGGCAATCGTCGCCGCCATCATCACATTTGGCATCGTCTACAATTCCGCGCGGATCGCCTTCGCCGAGCGCGCGCATGACCTCGCCTCTCTCCGTGTCATCGGCTTCACCAAAGGCGAAGCGGCCTTTGTACTGCTTGGCGAGCTCGCGATCATCACACTTGTGGCGCTGCCGGTGGGGACCCTGATCGGGTTTGCGCTCGCAGGGGCCATTGCCGCGGGGTTCAGCACCGATCTTTACACGGTTCCCGCGAACCTCGACGCAAGCGCTGTCGGCGCTGCCAGCCTCGCCGTTCTCATTGCCGCCGTGTTTTCCGGCTGGCTCGTCAAACGCGATGTCGACCGTCTCGACCTCGTCTCCGCCCTGAAATCCAGAGAGTAACCTCATGCCCAAGTCCAATATGAAACAACGATCCCGGTTCTGGGTCATGTTCATCCTTGCCGCTGCGCTTGTACTCGCACTCACCTATTCGTTCTGGCCGCGGCCGACTCTGGTCGACATGGGCGAGGCAAAGCGCGCGGCCATGACGGTCACGATCGACGAGGAAGCCCGTACGCGTGTGCGCGACGCCTATATCGTGT
>Ga0075108_10000998_pt1 | contig 14940 bp, 13 predicted proteins | sample AntAceMetag02UK1_FD_69797 | JGI IMG/M metagenome (GOLD analysis project Ga0075108, IMG submission 69797) | Saline lake microbial communities from Ace Lake, Antarctica - Antarctic Ace Lake Metagenome 02UK1 | ecosystem: Environmental > Aquatic > Non-marine Saline and Alkaline > Saline | place...
GAACTCCACGTCCATCGGCTGAGTCATATCGTGACCGTCTTCGGCGATCATGCGTAGGACTTCGCCATCAAGATCGTCGGGGTATTCTGTCGCCATCGTACTGTTTCCTTAAATTCCGGGATTCAGATTGGAAGCATACTATTGACACCGCCGAATACCACGACGATCGCGCCGTACTTACCACGAATTCACGGACTCTCTGAGTTGAAAAGGGCAGGGGGCTTGTTGGGCTTTGTTCTAGCCGGATTCAAGCGGACGGGAACCGTTAATTTATTGAGGAAGCAAGGGGCTGGTTGGCGAGTTCGATCTTGGCTTCGGACACCGCAGAAATCGACACCGTTTGGCCAATCCGAATCGTGGAGTGGTATCAATTACGGACGCGCGTTGCCTTCGAATGCAAATTCAAGATTATGCGTGTCACATGCGGAGTGGAAGTCAACTGCGTGAAATATGTTTCCGCTGCACCGACGGCGACTTTTGGGGTAGAAAGTGCTGTTGTTTTCTGTTAGAACCGGTTTTTCCCAAGTTACTAAGTCGAGGTTCGATACCGTGACCAAACGTGTCAACAGCTCAAGTTCAATAAGTTCGCAGCCCAGTCTTTTGCAGCGTCTGTCAAAGTCGTTAAAAAGCCGCCTGCAACCGAGCGAAGGTGCGCGTCCGGGGCGTCCCTCGGACCCGACTTGGAGCCAGTATGGAAAATTGCCAATGAGCGATGAAACGGCCAAATTGCTGAACGATCTGGCAAGTCATCTCAGTTCTGATGACCGGAAGATCAGCCCGATGCAAGTGGCGGCGGATCTCTTAGAGTTGCAACTCAAAAAATACTCGGTTTCAGACGCGGAAACGAATGGTGATTTCAGCAAATGCGCTTAGCCACGGAGTGGGCTAAGTGGTTACTTAATAGGTGGTAGGCCGCAATGAAACTCAGCACGATCAAAACGCAACTCATCGGTTGTGGCTATCGTCCTGACTGGTTGCGTCACAACTACCGGTTCAGCGATGACCAAACGGTCAAGCCGCTGGTTGGATTCGCTCAGTTGCCGTTTGATGCGCGTAGTTCGTGCATTGCAGTGCTGGAATCTCAGGGCGACCCAAGACGCGAAGTTGAGCAATGTCGTGCAACCGGTGCGCCGTTGGTATTTGTTTGCACGGAGAACTCGCTGCTTTGGTGGACTCAAGGAGTCAACAATGCTCAATTCAAAGAGTCGATCAGTGAAGACCGAGTCGAAGAGTTTTTCGTGCAGAGGAAAGACGACTTCTCGCCTAATGCGATCTATCGTGCCAAGACTTGGGGCAGGTTCCGCAGTGAGTTTCAACTGAGCTTCGTTGACGCCGGGTTGATGCCTCTGGTCGAGGAAGAAGTTGGGACGTCACTGGAGCGGCTGATCGAACGAAACGTGACGAAGACGAAATCGCGGCTCGGTTGGGATTCGATCTCCGAACGACAAGGCCATTGGCTGCTGAAGTCAGTTTTCTGGCTAGTGTCGGCAAAGATAATGCGAGACAAGGATGTTCCAAGCTTCGAGCAACTCGACTTGTTGGACGTCGATTCCGTGTTCGCAGCACTCGCCGATCATTACGGGACGCCCGCGATACCAATCGGCTCAAATGCCAAACGCGATGCGCTCGATATCGTTGCACAAGACATCGCGAGATTTAGCAATCTTTCAATGACGACAACGGAAGCGTTGGCTCACGTTTACGAGAATACACTGATTTCAAAAGCGACACGTGCCGAGTTGGGAACGCACAGCACACCGACGTACTTGGTCGACTACATTGTGGGTCATCTTTCCGACTGGATTCAGGAAATCCCGGAGGAAAAACGCAGCGTCTTCGAGCCTGCGTGCGGACACGCAGGGTTTTTGGTTTCGGCAATGCGATTGCTGACCGAGCTGTTACCCGAAAATAAAGCGACCCCCGGTCGGCGGCGGCAGTATCTTCGCAAGCGAATTCATGGCCTCGACAAAGATCCCTTTGCATTGGAGTTGGCTCGGCTGGCGTTGACGCTGACCGATTTGCCAAACCCGGACGGATGGGATTTGGAAGCTGAGGACATGTTCCTTTCCGATGATATCGAGACTCAATCCAAAGCCAGTACGATTGTCTTGGCCAATCCGCCATTCGAGAATTTCTCAGAATCAGAGCTGCAATACTACGCGGCGAAAGGGGCTTCACCCACTGTCAACAACAAAGCCGTCGAAATGCTGCGACGGATCTTGTCGAGTATGCAACCGGGGAGTGTGTTTGGATTTGTCATGCCGCAGTCGATGCTGCACGGTCGTCTTGCACGCGACGTGCGGAAGTCGATGCTGGAAGATTTCGAGTTACGGGAGATTTCGCTGTTTGCGGACAACGTTTTCAGCTTTGCCGACGTTGAATCCACCGTTTTGATTGGCCGTCGTAACGCGACAGCAAACGCATCACGATCCAATGTGCGATTCCAACGCGTCCGCGAATGGGAAATGGATCGCTTTCGCTCAACTTACGAAACTTCTAATCCGAAGCAAGTGCCGCAGACACGGTTTGTGGAGGACAACGAATGGGATATGAGAATCCCTGATCTTGAGGAGGTGTGGTCAGTACTTTCCGGCTGCCAACGAGTCGGCGAAAAGTGCGATCTTGGACAAGGTCTGGCATACCAAGGCAAGCAACTTCCGCCAAACGTAAAGACCTACTCGTCGGAGACATTTGACGGTGCTGAGCAGGGGTTTTACCGATTCGAACCCACTCAAATCGCACTAACAAGCATACCCACGCTTTACTGGATGAATCTAAAGGGTGAAGCGATTCTGCATACAAGAACGGGAGCAACGACTGGCATTGCGCAGATCGCGATGAATTACGCTCCGGTTTCTCGCAGGCCTTGGCGTATTAAGGGACTATTGGATTCAGTAGGGCGACCGCTTTCGAGTAATTTCCTTTCAATTCGATCGACCGAGTTTTCACTTGAAACTATCTGGGCGATCTTCAACTCGCCCGTCGCGAACGCATACGCATTTTGTCACCTTGGAAAGCGGCACAACATCGTAAGCCGCATGCGGCAGATTCCACTGCCAGCGGGAACGAATTTTAGCGAGATTGATAACGCTGTTAAACAGTACTTTGAAGCCGCCCAAGGTAACGAATCTCCTCAGGCTATGCAGTCACTTCTAGCTGACGTCGACGCTGCTGTCTTACGTCAATACAACCTTCCTATCGAACTTGAGTACCAACTGCTTTCACTCTTCGACGGTTGGGAACGACTCGGCGTGCCATTCAAGCAATCTGTTCTGCTGCCCAAAGAGTTGGGCGGCAAGGTTCGGTTTAGCGACTTTGTGCAGTACGAAAAAGACTGGCGGAAAACGAATAGACGTCGTGGCAAGCTGATTGACAAAAAGATTGAAGAAACGCTCACTGAAATTGAAAGAGTCGAACTGAAAGAACTCCAAGCCTACGCTGAGTATTATTTGGATCGAGAAACGCCACTTCCGACTGGCGAACTTGAAAAGCTTGAGAACCTTCTGTTCACGGGTTCCGCAAAGAAGGGTGGCGAACGTTGATTCAGGGTTTCGAATATCCCACGGAGCCACATCAACGACGACATGGCCCGACTGGCTACACAGATTACGAGAGCTATCGGCCATGGCTGCGCGACGAGTTCTTGTTTCGTTGTGTCTACTGCCTAAATCGCGAGAAGTGGAATTCGGACGATGTCGCGTTTAACATCGACCATTTCCTGCCTGTTGCAGTCGCACCTGACCTGAGTTGCGAGTATTCAAATCTGCTTTACGCCTGTGCCCGCTGCAACCGAGCGAAGTCGGACATCGTAGGCATTTCTGATCCGTGCCGAGTTGCCTTTGGCGAGTGTCTGGCGGTCAAGGATACCGGAATGATCGAACCGCTCAACAAACACGGCATCAAGATCGCCGACTCGCTGGCGTTAAACATGGAAACCCGAGTCGAAGCGCGTTGTCGGTGGATGCAGGTTCTTGAGAGCCTCAAAGTCGCGATGCCCGATGTCTACCGCGCGTACATGGGCTTCCCAACTGTGCTTGACGATCTGCGGCCTCCGCGACTTCGTCCACCGTCGAACAACATTCCCGAAAGCGTGAACGACTGCTTCTTCGTGCGGCGAGAGCTGGGGCGGCTTGCAAAGACATACTGAATGGAATAACGGAGCCCGAACAGCCAATACTTGAGTTCGTATCGAGTCGGCTTGAACGTGCCGGTTGATCTGAGCTAAGGAACGTCGGAACAATAACTGGCGGCCTTTGGCGTAGTGGACGAGGTTACGAGTCCTTTTTGCCGCAGTTCGAGGTGGCGGGACTCGTAACCTCGTCCACTACCCGTCAACTATTGTTCCGACGGTCCTAACCAGCCCCACACTTGTTCTTCAAACGTGATGTGGCCGTTGTTACGAAATCCTGATCGACTGATGCGGCCATGCGCTGAGCAAGTCGTGCGAAACGGTCACTGTCAGAATACTTCAATGTGACGAGATGATCGGTGTCAAGAATGATCATTCGCAACCTGATCCCTGTTCTGTTGGCGAATGCGCTGGCCTTCCTCATCAATCTGTTTCATGACTGGGTGATCGTTGAACATTCCCAGCGACTGCCGCCAGTCCTTCACTGTCCCTCCGTTGGAGCCAGATTCCTTGATGACTTCAAGGATCCCGAGCACCTTCTGTTCAAGGTTTTCCAGACGATTTTCGACGCTGCTGTCTTCCATTTCATTCCCCGACCATGATTGTACACTAACCCGAATTGCTCCGTCAAAACGAATTTTCCAGCGGACTCCCGAGATCAGCATCTTCAAAAGCCAATTCACAACGATGAGGCTGCTCCTTGATAGGTCGAACCAGATCGCGAAGCTTGCTACCGTGAGGCTCAAAGGCAACTAATTGTTTCGTCTTAGTCCGGCGCACTGGAACATCAATATTTCTTCGACGTAGAAGCAGAGCCAATGAATTCCGATCAATCCATGACGAAGATCGTTGGTTATCAGGTTTGGCGTCATTTGCTGTTTGTTCATTGGCGAGTTGATCCGGTTCGATTGCAGGCACTGCTGCCGGAAGGGCTGACCATTGAGACGTTTGATGGCAGTGCATGGCTGGGCGTCGTGCCGTTTTCTATGGAACGTGTGCGCCCTTGGTGGTCGCCGCCAGTGCCCGGAATTTCGTGGTTTTTGGAAACCAACGTCCGGACTTATGTGCGCCACGCCAATGGTCAAACGGGCGTGTGGTTCTTCAGTCTGGACGCCTATCAGCGGCTGGCCGTCGCCGTTGCTCGGACATTCTGGCATTTGAATTATTACTACTCACGGATGAGCTTTCGTCAGCAAGATTCAGGTCTGCACTACACTGGCATGCGGCCGGATTCTTCTCAGGCGGGATATGAGATCACCGCCCAGATTTCTGAATCCGATGTTCCGGCTGAAGCAGCGTCGGGGTCGCTCGAACATTTTCTGCTGGAACGCTATCACCTGTTTGCCGAGCGGCCTGATGGTCGTTTTCTGTGCGGACAGGTTCACCATGAACCGTACCGGTTTCAGCCTGCGAAGTTAACGACGTTGGAACAGACGCTGACAGTGGCGATGGATTTCCCGATCTCTTCCGAGCTGCCACCTGATCACGTGGCTTACTCGCCCGGAGTTGACGTCCGCGTGTCCGATTTGCAGCTGGTGGACAACTGAACAGTCACGTCACTTTCTGCTTACATCTCATTCGCAATGTAATTACGAATCTGCTGTTCGGTCTCAGGCGAAAGTTGGCCGAAAAATTTCAGTTGCAACTTTCCATTTTCATCTTGTCGGCCGCAAATCTTGACCTGTCCTTCGACGAATCGTGTTCGTCGCAGCAATTCCAACAGTCGTCGTTGTTCAGGCGTGGTGACGCCTGTGTTCGACTTCATGCCAGTTTGATCCATCACGATCGTGAACGCCCACTTCGGACGCAGCACAGTCCAGACGCCGTACACAATCAGGATCGGTACGGCCAAGCGTAGCAGGATGATTAGAACACGAAGCATGGTAATCCTCTGGACGCTAACCGCCGCTTAAATCTCCAACGCTCCTCAGTTCGTCACGCGGGAGCGTGACCTACGACAGGAATTTTTCCAGAGCATCCAAGCCAGCTGTGATCGTCTCCATGTTTGTGGCGAAAGACAAACGCACGTAGCCTGGTGCTCCGAAGGCGTCTCCGGTGACCAGTGCCACATGAGCCTGTTCCAGCAGGGCGGTGCAAAAGTCGCTGCTGTTGTCGACAGAAACACCGCCCGGCAGTTGGCGGCCGAAGTGGCTGCTGACGTTAAAGAACGCATAGAACGCTCCACCGGGATCAGCGAAAGTTAGCCCCGGCATGGCTCGCAATCGCTGCAGCACATAGTCGCGCCGTTGCTGAAACGCGACCATCATTTCTGACAGACATTCCTGAGGGCCATTCAAGGCTTCGATGGCCGCATACTGGCTGATGCTGCACGGGTTCGACGTCTGTTGGCTCTGCAATTTCGCAATTGCCTTGCTGACGTTTTCGGGTGCCAGAGTCCAGCCGATTCGCCAGCCGGTCATCGCATAGGACTTGCTGACACCGTTGACGATGATCGTGCGTTGCTTGACGTCTTCACCAAAGCTGGCGAATGTCTTAAACGTGTAGCCGTCGTAGATGAGCTTGTCGTAGATTTCATCCGACAGCACGGTCACGTCTTTTTCGACTGCGACTTGGGCCAATGCTTCCAGCGCTTCGACTGGATAGACGGCACCTGTGGGGTTGCTGGGGCTGTTCAGCATCAGCATCTTTGTCTTGTCTGTGATGGCCCCCCGAAACTGATCGGCCGTCATGCAAAAGCCGCTTTCTTCCGTGGTTTCGACAAGCACCGGCACGGCACCCACCAGTTCCACCAGCGCACTGTAGCTGACCCAGAATGGTGTGGGGATAATGACTTCATCACCGGGATTGCAACACACCGCCAGCACGTTGTGCAGCGCGTGCTTGGCTCCATTGCTGACCGTGACTTCCGATGGCTTGTAGCTGACGCCGTGGTCCCGTTCGAATGCGTCGCGAATGGCCGTCTTTAACGCGGGGATTCCGACAGCGGGCGTGTAGTGTGTGTGCCCGGCATCGATCGCCGCTTTCGCCGCGTCGCAAATGTGAGCGGGCGTTGTGAAATCGGGTTCCCCCAGCGTGAATTCCAGCACGTTCACACCAGAATCTCGCAGCTCTTTGGCCTTGGCGGCAGCGGCAATGGTGGCGGACGGGGCGAGCTGATTGACGAGATTCGAAGTTTGCATGGAACTCAATAATTTCTGACTCAAAATGATACGTGTACGCGATTGTCGAACAGGGGCGGGAGTCTTTTTTGGCTAACGAGGGCACAGCAGCACACGTGTTTCGGTCCGAAAAAGACTCCCGACCCTCTGCAAACAACGCCTGCGTGCGATTTTGCTATCGCCTGAGACTTTGGTCAACCATCGACCCCGGCTGCCGCACAAGTTCGCAAAACCTCTCAGGAATGGTGACAGTCAGGTCGACCGCGTGTTGGCTGGCGGGTGTGCTCATGGTTGATTGTGAAGGCAGGAAGGGGTGGCCGGGGGTGGAGCGAGGTACGGGCGAACCCCCGGGTCCGGCTCGCCGGTTTGTTGTTCCTTCACTTCGTTCAGTCCAGCCCCGGCCACCCCATAGGAAATGCTGAAATCCGTGAGCGCACCCTGCTGATGGTCAGGGTTCGTCGCTGGCGTTTCGCGTCGGTTCGCAAAATCCTAGTGTTGCCCCGTTTTTCGTTCACAAGATATAGTTTCCGCAAGCGGGGCAGGGACTCCGCCGATCTGCGCAGCTTGCGCCACTTTTTTCCATGGATGGAATTGTGACTGGATTCATCTTCGAAGCATCTGAGCGGGAACTCACGTCCGGCTTTGTCGGCACGATTGGTTGCTGGGCGGCCGGCATACTGGCCGCAACCGCTGCCGTGGCCTTTACGCTGTCTGGCGGAATGACGATCAAGCTGATCGGTTTGTTGCTGCTACTGGTGGCCGGCACGTTCTGTGGGTTGGCTCGAACGGCCCCCGCCATTTGGAAGTTGCGGTTGACGGCGGCCTGTCTGTCGTTGGGGCTGATGTTGTTACTGGCCGAAGTTGTGTTGCGGTGCGTGACAAATTTTCCCGTGAACACAACGTCGAACATGATTCCTCACCCAGAATTAGGCTACGTGCTGGATCCACAGCTGAACGACATTGACGCCAACGGTTTTCGAAATGCCGCTGTGCTGCCGCAGGTGGATGTGGTTGCCATCGGTGATTCGCATACGCAGGGTTTTAATGCGGCGACTGCGGAAGCTTGGCCGCAACGGCTGGCGGAGCAGTCCGGGCAATCGGTCTACAATATGGGCGTCGGCGGCTATGGTCCGCTGCAATACGGCGTGCTGGTTGATCAGGCACTGCAGCTGCAGCCGAAACAGATCATTGTGGGTTTGTATCTCGGCAATGATCTGGGCGACGTGTCCCGCGGTATCCAAGAACGTCACTCGGAACGCGAAATCGAAAATTCGTTTCGCCATGCCATTAAATATCGCTCAGCCACGGGCAGCGCACTGCATCAGGCACTGCGACATTCCAAGCTTGGGCGACCGATAGGTTTTGAAATTTCGCATCCCACCAACCCCACGTTTGTGGCCGATCAGCGTGTTCAGTTTCTATCCAGCGATATGGATTTGACGGACCCTCCAATTCGTTCGGCGCTGCAGACCACGTTGCAGATGCTGGCCAGTGCTAACGAAAAGTGTTCCGCGCGAGGCGTCACATTCACGGTGCTGTTGATACCGACTCGAGAATCCGTGTTTAGCCACAGTCAGCAGACCATCCGCGCGGCTTTCCCTGATGGATTGTTGCGACTCGCACAGCGCGAATCCGAGCTGCGCGATCGGATGCAGTCTGCGTTGACGGAACTTGGAATTGCGTTTCGCGACGTGCTGCCGTCTTTGGTGTCCGCCATCGATTCCGGAATCGTGGTGTATTCCGCTTACGACGAAGGTCACCCGCTGGCCGCGGGTTATCGCGTCTATGCAAGTCTGGTGGATCGTCCATCAAACGCCGCAATACATGCGACGAACTGATCCGTTGTGCATGCGTCTGCTGGCCGTTTATTTTCCCGGAAACACGTGACCGGTGGCTGACGTTTCTACGGAATACAGCGACTTCCGAGCGGTGACAAACAGAGTCTGGTTGTCTTTGCCGCCGAATGCGACGTTGGCGGGATGTTCCGGAATTTCGATGATGCCCAGTGGCTTGCCGGACGAATCAAACACCTGCAGCCCGAGTGCCGTGGTGATGTACAGGTTGCCGTTGGTGTCGATCGTCAGGCCATCGCCGCCGGTGTCGTCTTTGCCTGCTGGCTGAGCCAACGTGCAGAAGACTTGTCCCTTGCCAATTTTCCCTGGCGATTTGACGGCGTACGACCACATCTGTTTTTCCATGCTCGGAATCACGTACAACGTCTGTTCATCAGGTGACAGGATGATGCCGTTGGGAGCAATGCGATCTTGGATCAAGCGTGTCACCTTGCCATCGGCCGCTCGGTAATACACCGCTTCTGTTCCTTGAGGCCACGGATCGGGAGCACGATAGCGCGGGTCGGTGAAATAGATTCCGCCCGTTTTGTCGATCACCAGATCGTTCGGCGCGTTAAAGCGTGTGTCGTTGTACTGGCTGGCCAATGACGTCTGTTGTGCGGTTGCTAGGTCGTACTGTTTCAGTTGCCCGTCCATTTCGCAGGCCAGCAGTCGGTCGCCAACAACCAACAGTCCATTGCAGTGTCCGGACGGTTCGACAAACACAGACAGCGTGCCTTTGGCGTCGCGTTTATGAATTCGATTGTTGGGAATGTCGGTGAAGTACAGGTTGCCATCCGCATCGGCGGCCGGGCCTTCTGTGAAGGCGAAGTCGGTGTGCAGTCGCTGGACTTGACCCAGAGGTCCGATTCCAGCGATGTCTTCGCCTTGGGCAACGATGTTGCCAGCGAATACAGAAATTAGCAGCCCGGTTTGAAAAACGTTGCGAAACATTGGTCGCCTTCAGGTGTTTGGGGATCGATCGGACGTTTCCGAGCACCCATCATTTCCAGACGGATCGCAATTTTCAAGCCGCCAGGCCCGGAAAACGCTGCGAGTCTTTCGGGCGGATCGAGATCGCAATCCTGTGGATCAAAGTGGCGTTTGACGACCAATCACACTTTCCTGACAAAACGGGGCTTTCAACATGGTAGCCAGCCGCCCTACGATTTGAGAAACTTGGAAACTCCCGCCCTACAGGAAACCCGCCCATGAATCGCTCATCGCTGGCCGTTATCACAGCGTGTTTGGTGTTGCTGATTGCCAGCGTTGCGATCGCTCAGTTCGGCGGTTTTCAAAGGTTTGGTGGTCGGCGAGAATTGATCGGGGCCGATGGCCGCCCGGATCGTCGCGGCGTTCCGGACTGGAAATTGGACGAAACCTTCAAAGACGACGTCTTTACCTTCTGCCGAATTCGGTACAGCAGCTACGGAGGTCGGCGAGGCAACGCATGGTATACAGACTACCCCGACGCCGATCTGAATTTCTCCTACCGCCTGCAACAACTGACGTCGCTGCACACGCATCCGGATGGAGTCATCATTGACCTGACGGACCCTGCGTTGTTCGACTATCCCTTCATCTACATCATCGAACCCGGCGCGCTGCGTTTTTCCGAACCGGAAGTGACCGCTCTGCGCAGCTATCTGCTGAACGGTGGCTTTCTGATGGTCGACGATTTTTGGGGGCAGTATGAACTCGACAATTTCCTGTTCGAAATGAAACGCGTGCTTCCCAATCGTGAAGCCACAGAAATTCCGTTAGAACATCCGATCTTCCATTGCGTCTATGATCTGAAAGAGCGACCGCAGATTCCGGCGATCGGTCGCGCTCATCCCAACCACATCGATGGCAACGGCAATCTGATTACATGGGAAGGCGGTGCGGATACTCAGCAGCCGCACTACCTCGGACTGTACGATGACAACGGCCGCATGGTGTCTATCATTTGCCACAACACGGATCTTGGCGACGGCTGGGAAGAGGAGGGTGTCGATCCGTGGTACTTCAAAGAATTCTCCGAAAAGAAAGCCTATCCGCTAGGAATCAACATCGTCTTCTATGCGTTAACCCATTAGGGCGGTGCCGACCGCCGGCGGAATCGAGCTGCCGCTCGGGAGTGCTCCGCTGTGGTGGTGAGAATCAGGAACAGAACGCGTCGAACAATTTTAGGAAGCCAACACGGAATGTCTGAGTCTGAAGAATTGGAACTGGAACTGGCCGACATCACGCCGCAACGTGAACGCGAACTGATCGGGCAACTGCGATCACTGCGTAAGACCATCGACGACGAACTGTCGAAAGTCATCATCGGCCAGAAGGACGTGGTTGAGCAACTGTTGATCTCGCTGTTGTCCGGTGGACACTGTCTGATCACCGGGGCACCTGGTCTAGCCAAAACGCTGCTGGTGAATTCGATCGCTCAGCTGTTCGATCTGAAATTTAACCGAATTCAATTCACGCCCGACCTGATGCCCGCCGACATCACCGGCACAGAGGTACTGGATGAAGATGAGGCAGGGCACCGGTCGATGCGGTTTATCCCCGGCCCGATCTTCGCGAACGTGCTGCTGGCCGACGAAATCAACCGCACCCCGCCGAAAACTCAGTCCGCATTGCTGGAAGCTATGCAGGAGCATCAGGTGACCGCCGCCGGACGCATTCACAAACTGCAGGAACCGTTCTTTGTGCTGGCGACTCAGAACCCCATCGAAATGGAAGGCACCTATCCACTGCCGGAAGCGCAGCTGGACCGATTTATGTTCAATGTGATGATTGACTACCTGCCAGAAGACGACGAAGTTGCCGTGGTGCAGCAGACAACATCCAAGCGTCGCGAAAAATTGAAGTCACTGTTCGAAGCCAACGTCATCGGTGATCTGAATCAGGTTGTCCAACGCGTGCCAATTGCCGAAGAAGTTGTGCGGTACGCGGTGCGACTGGCCTCTGCCTCTCGACCGGGACAAAAGAACACACCGGACTTTATTAACGAACTGGTTTCGTGGGGAGCTGGCTTGCGAGCCGGTCAGAATCTGGTGCTGGGTGGAAAAGCTCGCGCGTTACTCGACGGTCGACCCTATGTTTCCACCGCAGACATCCAAGCCTTGGCCAAGCCCGTGCTGAGACACCGGATTCTGCCAAATTACAGAGCGGAAGCAGAAGGGCTCACCACCGAAACCATCGTCGAACGATTGCTGGAACACGTCGGTCATCCAAAACAGGAAGCGGTAGCGTGATGCAACGATACGCTGTAATACCGTTCTTCTCACGGCTCTTCTCCCCCGTGGGGGAGAGATTGGCCGAAGGTCAGATGAGGGGGCCTTGGTGCCTTCGACATACCACCCCAAACAGACTCACCCAAACCTCATGACTCGCCACCGAACACCACAATACCTCCAAGAAAACCGCAGAGCGCTGCGCGCTCAAATGATTTTGGAACTGACGTCGCAGCCAACAACCCCTCACCCTAGCCCTCTCCCCGAAAAAGGGGAGAGGGGACAATCGCGGGGGGGCGTTTAATGTCGACATCCTTCATGGATCCCAAAGTGGTGATGAGCATCCGATCGCTCGAACTGCGCGCCAAGGTGGTTGTGGATGGGTTTCGGACGGGGCTGAACAAGAGCCCCAAGCACGGGTTCTCCGTCGAGTTTTCAGAATATCGCCAGTACACTCAAGGTGACGATCCGCGGTTTCTGGATTGGAAACTGTTCGCTCGCACAGACCGCAGTTACATCCGTCTGTTCGAAGACGAAACGAATCTTCGCTGCTACCTCGTGGCGGACTTCAGCCGATCGATGTCGTTCGGTTCGCTCGACTACAACAAGCACGACTATGCGCGCACGATTGCCGCGTCGCTGGCATGGATGTTGAATCGACAGGGCGACGCCGTCGGGTTAAGTCTGTTCGACGAACGCGTCCGAATGATGGTACCGGCCCGCTATCGTCCCGGCCAGTTGCGGCGTTTGATGGTGACGCTCGAACAGCCCACGTCCGGCAACGACACCAACCCGGAACACGCGCTGGAACATGCCGCGCGAGTCTTAAACAAACGCGGCTTCGTGGTGTTGATTTCGGATTTGCTGGCGCCGGTGGAACAATTCGAAGCAGGTTTGAAGCTGCTGCGAGGTTGCGGTCACGATGTGGTTGTGTTTCAGGTGCTGGACCCCGTGGAACTCAACTTGAAGATCGACGGACCGAAGCTGTTTGAGGATCTGGAAACGGGCCAAAAGATGTATGCTGATCCGGCTGATTCCAACGCATCATTTGTGCAGCGCATCAACGAACACAATGCGGCCGTGCAGGCCGTCTGCGAAAAACTGGGTGCGGCGTTTGTGCGAACTGTGACCAACGAACCGCTGGAACTGGCGTTGTCCGAATTCCTGCATGCTCGCAGGAGCAGCCGATGACCGGGATGAGATGGACAGCGGCACGTTGGATGAGCCGCACGGCGTTAGCCGCGGTTATCGGGACAAGGTCCGTGGCTAGCGCCAAAACGGCTAATGCGTTCGTGGGGGCCGTCTGATGGAATTTCTGACTCCGCTGTTCGCGGCGCTCGGTGTTGCTGCGGCTTCGATCCCTGTGGTGCTGCACATGTTGCGGCGTGCTCCCACGCAGAACATGCCGTTCAGTTTGGTGAAATTTCTGAAGCCGTCTCGACCGACCATGACCAAGCGTTCGAACATCGAACACTGGCCGCTGATGTTGCTCAGAATCCTAGCGCTGGTGCTCATCGGTTTGGCGTTTGCTCGACCGTTTCTGCGACAAGTCGTCTCGCGGGATCAGCAAAACGATGCTGTCCAGTCGGTCACGATCCTGATCGACCGCAGTGCCAGTATGCGGCGCGATGGGATCTACAACCAAGTTCGCGAGGCTGTTCGCGAAACCGTCGATCGGCTCAGCGATCAGGACTTGCTGAGCATCGTCACGTTTTCCAATGTCTCAACCACGTTGATCTCACGCGAAAAATGGCAGACGGCTACAGCGGACGAGCGGACGGCGATGGTCAGTGCGGTGATGGATGGCTACGAACCAGACTGGATGGCCACCAACACCGGCGCCGCGCTGCGGATTGCGGCGGACGAGTTGGTTCAGGAATCGGCTGAGCACTTTCATGTGTACGATCGGCGTTTGGTACTGATCACGGACTTTCAGCGCGGCAGCAATTTGGATGAACTCAAGACCGGCAACTGGCCTGCCGGCGTCGCCGTTGAACTGCTGGCGGTTGCTGCGACAAAGAAAGGCAATGTGGGAGTCAGCTTTGTGAAAGATCGCCGCGCGGATCGAACGCGGGTGCGTGTTGCCAGTGCGGGTGATTCTGTGCAGCAGGAATTTAAGCTGCAACCGTTCGGCACCGACGGCGGGCCTGTCGGTGATGCGATGACCGTCACCGTTGCGCCTGGGCAGCGGCGTTCGTTTATTCTGCCCACCGCAGATGCTGCGGCGGGGCAGGCGATTGTGGGCGTGGAATTGCTGGGCGACGAACATCCTTTCGACAACGTGATCGACCTGCCAGAAACCGACAATCCTGTCGTTAAGGTGGCTCACATCGGGCCGTCGAAGTTTAATGATCCGGAATCGATGCGATATTATCTGCAGCGAGTTTTGTCGGGAAATGTTGAACGAGACATCAATCTGGTCGACCTGATCCAAGACGATGGCGTTGTGCTGCCGATTCAGGATGATGCGAAGTTTGTGGTTGTGACGGACGTTGTTCCGGACGGGTTGCTGGATTCTGTGGCCGCGTTCCTCAGCCGATCGGGAACATTGCTGGTGGCTCCGCCATCCGTAGACGCGGTGCGATCGTTGCAGAAATTCCTGCCCGCGAATTTCGATGTGCAGGAAGCCAACGTTGATGAATACG
>Ga0075108_10001002_pt1 | contig 14886 bp, 13 predicted proteins | sample AntAceMetag02UK1_FD_69797 | JGI IMG/M metagenome (GOLD analysis project Ga0075108, IMG submission 69797) | Saline lake microbial communities from Ace Lake, Antarctica - Antarctic Ace Lake Metagenome 02UK1 | ecosystem: Environmental > Aquatic > Non-marine Saline and Alkaline > Saline | place...
AATCAGGCAATCTTCGTCATCCCTAAATCTTCGGCTAAACTTAATTGAGTTCACTCCTGTAAATAAATTATTATCTGCCATGCGGCAAAGTTAATTATTCGCGACCTAAACGCCTATACCTTTTGATTTAGTTTAGGTACATTAAATTCCGAATTATTTGATGTTCCGTTATTTTCCCAAAAAGCAATTATAAATTCCGGATTTATTTCATTGTATTTTACTGCCTTATTTTGTCCGAAAATAGAATTTATTGAAAGAAATAATATTGCTAAAATCAGTATTCTCATAGTTTGGGTCAAATTAATGGCAACAATTTTATAAACGTACCCAGGTGCGTTTATCCTGAAAATAAAATGAATATAGCAATCAGCACATATATTCCTATTCCACCCCACCAAGATAACAAAACCAAACAAAAAGTAATAAGAAATAAAAGCGAAGAGATAATCCTTCCTAATTTTAGAGAGTTTAGGAAACCCCCAAAACTAAAAAAAGTCCGATCTTGTGGGACCGGACTCTTTTACGAGAACACTATATGAAAATGAAAAAAATTGTTTACTTGTTTACACTGTAAATATATAACCCGTTCTAGGTACTGCACAGTTATTGTTGTCAAAGCTGTTATTTTTGTGGTGTACGGCTTCATTTTTGTTATTTACCTTGTTTTGGCTGCCCAAATTCTTACAGAATAGCGATATTTATAGCGGAAATGTACCTATCTTAATAGATGTGCAACTAATAGAAAACAGAATAGCGGAATGCAGCAGTCAGAAAGATTAGAGGAGTTTAAAAAATCGGTAAACAATAAGTTCAATGTCTACAATAGCTTGTTCTTAAATTTGCCTTATAGAAATATAGATAACGTTGGGATGCTTATTCCCTTACTTATGGACCAATCCCAAAAGGGACTTAAGGCGGGACTGAATCCCAAAGAAATTATAGAGACCTTTTTTGAGAATTTCGCGGACTTAAAAACAGAGCAGGAGCGCATAGATTTTATGTTCCGTATCATACAATACGTAGAGCGCCAAGTGGTACTTTATGATAGTGTGGAGGACGCTGCCTTTCCAAAGTTGCATAAGCACAGTAGTTCCTTGTCCTTGCAAGATTATTTTCAGTTGGTAGAGAAGAACAACGGTTGGGATTCCATTTTGGGCAAGCTCAATAGTTTTAGCGCGCGCATTGTACTTACCGCGCACCCAACACAGTTCTACACGCCTGCGGTATTGGACATTATTACGAATCTAAGAACATTGATCCTAGAGGACAGGATAGACGAAATAGATGTGGTGCTGCAGCAACTGGGACTCACTTCTTTGGTAAATGCCAAGAAGCCTACGCCGTTGGACGAGGCCAAGAATATTATTTATACCCTTCGCCATGTGTACTATGATGCCATTGGGGACATGTACGCCTACATTAAAGGCAGCATGGGCAACCAGAAATTTGAAAATCACGATATCGTAAAACTCGGTTTTTGGCCTGGCGGCGATAGGGACGGGAATCCGTTCGTAACGGCGGACATTACCAAAGACGTGATGAACGAACTGCGTATTACCTTAATGAAGTGCTACTATAACGATTTAAAAAGGCTACAGCACAAACTGTCCTTTAAGGAAGTCCAGCAGCCCATAAATACCTTACGGAGCAACCTTTATGTTGCCATGTTCGACCCGAGCAAAGATGTCGTTTACGAAGATATCATAGGTCCTTTGAACCAAATTCGTGAAGCCTTGGTCCATAAGTACCACAACTTGTATTTAAAGGAGCTAGATCTGTTTATCGACAAAGTGAAAATCTTTAAAACGCATTTCGCCACTATAGATATACGTCAGGACCATAGCATGCACACCAAGGTTATGAACGCTGTTTTGCTTAAAAACGGATTGATAAAGGAGGACGTTGGCGAGTTGACCAAAGAACACTTGATAGCCATCCTATTGCACCATAATCTTAAGCTTGATGCCAACGATTATGATGACGAAATTGTAAAGGATACCATACAGAACGTGGCACAACTGGGCGCTATTCAGGCTAAGAACGGCGAGGAAGGGTGTAATAGGTACATCATTAGTAATTCTGAGGATGTTTTTAGTATTCTTTACGTGTATGCGCTCTTTAGATGGTGTGGCTGGGCTAACAAGAAAATCACTTTTGATATTGTACCGCTTTTTGAAACGATGAAGGGAATGGACAATGCCGAAGCCACCATGCAGCAATTGTTCGGTTTAAAGGACTACAGGACACATTTGGAAACCCGGGGAAACAGGCAAACGATTATGCTAGGTTTTTCCGATGGCACCAAGGACGGTGGGTATCTAAAAGCGAACTGGTCTATCTTAAAGACCAAGGAAGAGCTCTCCGAAGTTTGTGCTGAAAACGATATTGCCGCTATTTTCTTTGACGGTAGGGGAGGACCACCGGCACGGGGTGGCGGGAAAACGCACCGTTTCTATGCGGCGCAGACGACCAAGGTGGCCAATAACGAAATTCAACTCACCATACAAGGCCAGACGATTACAAGTACCTACGGCACCAAGGAACAATTTATCTATAACAGCGAACAACTGCTAACAGCCGGACTTTCAAATACAATATTAGGCAAGGAAATTACCATTTCTGGGGAATCAAGAACTTTGATCGAGGAACTGTCCGACCTCAGCTTTGCCAAGTACGATGCCTTAAAGCACCATGACAAGTTTATGCCATACTTGGAAAACATGAGTACCTTGAAGTACTATACCAAAGCGAATATTGGCAGTAGGCCGGGCAAACGTGGAAACAAGGCGAAACTGGAATTGTCCGATCTGCGAGCGATTTCCTTTGTGGGTTCCTGGAGCCAATTAAAACAAAACGTGCCCGGTTATTTTGGTATTGGCACCGCGCTAAAAACCTTGGCCGATGACGGCAGGTTTGCCGAGGCCAAAAAATTATATGATGAGGTGCCTTTCTTCCAAGCGCTGATGATGAACAGCATGATGAGCCTCTCCAAATGCTACTTTGAACTAACCAGATATATGAAGGAGAACAAGGAGTATGGCGCCTTTTGGGAAATACTGCATGCGGAGTACCAGCTTTCCAAAAAAATGCTTCTGGAGCTTTCCGGTATGGAAATTTTGATGGAGAAGGAAGCTATTTCACGGGAGTCCATAAAAATAAGGGAAAACATTGTACTGCCTTTGTTGGTCATACAGCAATATGCCCTGCAGAAAATTGGCGAGGACAATGCACATAAAGACCTTTATGAGAAAATTGTGACCAGGTCCCTATATGGGAATATTAATGCGAGTAGGAATTCTGCTTAAAAGTATTTGATGAAGTTTGTTAGTATCAAAAATTCGATATTATGGTTAGTAAAGCCCAAGGAATGCTATGTTTGGGCTTTTATTAAGTGACGCGTATCCATCCTTTGAAAAATCCAAATAATGCTTCATGCTTAGCCAATCTTTCTTTCCCCTCGCCATAGTTACCGGCCTTTTTCCGATTTAAAACTTCCCCTCAACTAACATCCAGCTTAAAACATCTGTTGTCAAAATCAACCAACCAAGACTATTTCGTCTTAGCCGCGCTCAACAAGGCGTAAAACGTTTGTATCCCATAAGCGATCTGCCCTATCCTAAGGTTTTCATTGGGACTGTGTTGGTTGTTATCCGCATTGACCATGGGCACTAGAAAAGCCGGAATTTTCAATTCGTTGATAAAGGGTGCAATGGGAACCGTGCCGCCCATGGTGCGTATTTGCACAACATCCTCTTTAAAGGTATCCTGTAGCGTTTTTACGATAAACTTACCGTAGGGGTTTTCCAAATCGGTTCTAAACGCATCGGTTACGGAACCTTCCGTGACCATCATAAGTTTTTCATGCGCCATGCGCTCCTTTTTTGTAGGTGCTGCATCCGTTATAAAAAAGCCTTCTTTTTGGATGTGTTTTTTGACCAGGTCTTTTAATCGGGTGCCATCTGTTTCTGGTACCAGTCTTAAATCCAGTTCTGCCGTAGCTGATTCAGGTACTATGGTTCTGGCGTCTTCGCCGATCCATCCGGAGCCCAATCCCCTAATGTTCAAACTGGGATATTGTAATGCTTCTTGATAGAATCCGCCCACTTTTTCGGGAGTTTTAAACTGTAGTTTTTCGTTGATTTCTGCATCGTTTTCAGGAACACTTTTTAGGATGTTTTGTGTGGTCTCGTCCAAGGAAATACCATCGTAATAACCCGGTATTAAAACCCGACCTTCTTTATCTTTCATACTGGCCAAAACCTGCGCCAATTGAAAACCGGGGTTTGGGGCATAATTTCCATAATGCCCGCTATGTTGGGGTTTTATAGGGCCAAAAGTGCTTAATGACAATGTGGTTATTCCGCGGCAACCGTATACCACCGTTGGTTTCCCCGAGGCGTGTACGGGTCCGTCGCTGATCACCAAAAAATCGGCCATGAGTAGTTCTTTGTAGGTGCGTACTGCCTTGGGTAGCGGCTTACTGCTTTTTTCCTCTTCACTATCCAGAATAACCTTTACATTAAAGGCAAGCTCCTTACCTTCTTTTTTTAGCAGGTCAATAGCATTTAGAAACATCACAATAGGGCCTTTGTCATCTGAGGTAGACCTACCGAACAATCGCCAGTCGTAGTCGATGTCATTGTCCAGTTTTGAGAAATCTTCCGTTTTCCATCCGTCTCCCTCCTTTGATTTTAGCACCATATCATACGGATCTTTTTGATCCCATTTAGTCGGGTCAACCCCTTGGCCATCAAAATGCATGTAGAACAATATGGTCGGTTTTGTATCGTCCATAGGAAAGGCGGCAAAGAACAAAGGAAGATTATCGGTCTCCAAAATAGAGGTGTTAAAGCCCCTTTGAGTGAATTTGTTCCTGAGCCAGATGAGATTGCTGTCTATGTCGTCTGCATTAAGCGCATCGTTGGGAATGGAAACGAAATCGCGCAGTTCATCAATACTATGGCGTACGTGGGATTTTAGTTCTTCGGGTGTTTGTGCCGTGGCAAGGTTTGTTAAAAGGAGGGATACTAGAATACACCAGTAGTTTTTCATGAGTCATGCTTTTGGTTGATGAAAAGTAAGGATAAAAGGCAGAACCCTACCCTCTAATCGATTTTTTTAAAAAAAGGAAGTACTGTTACTCTGATTAACAGTAGAAAAGGAAATCCACGAAACAGCAAATCGAACCAATCCATCGCTTGCATGCCAACCGCACCACCGGCTACCCATTTCAGTTTTCCCCACAAATGGGGTCCGGGAAAAAAGGGTGCCAAGCTTAGGGTAAGGCATAGTAGAATAATCAATTTCCAGTTGTTTAGGAACTCTTTCATTGGGTTCTTATGGTTTTTATGAATGAAGTAATTCCCTCTACCCCATGCTGCGTAAGATGCTTTATAAAAGCAGAACCAATAATAGCACCTTTTGCCGATGATGTTGCCTGCTGAAACGTTTCGGCATCCTTGATTCCAAAACCTACGACCTGTGGATTCTTCAAGCCCATGTTGCCAATGCGTTCAAAATAGTCCGATTGCTCCGTTCCAAAACCCGATTTGGAACCGGTAACACTAGCAGAACTTACCATATAAATAAACCCGTCAGAGGCTGCATCAATTTGATGAATGCGCTCATTACTGGTTTGTGGGGTTATTAAGAATATGTTTATCAACCCGTAATTTTTGAAAATCGATTCATATTCCGCTTGGTATACATTCAAAGGCAGATCGGGCATAATAATACCATCAATTCCAATAGCATGGCACCTTTTGCAAAACGCTTCCACCCCATATTGCAGCATTGGGTTAAAATAACCCATCGCGATGAGCGGAATAGAAACGCTTTTACGAATATCCTTTAATTGGTCAAAAAGAGTTTCCGTGGTCATCCCGTTTTTTAGGGCTGCCGTAGAACTTTCCTGTATGGTTGGTCCGTCTGCCAAGGGGTCGCTGAACGGTAATCCGATCTCGATCATGTCCACCCCATTTTTTTCCAAATCCTGGATGATTTTTACGGTATCGTTCAAGGCAGGGTAGCCTGCCGTAAAGTAGATGGAGAGGAGTTTACCTTTGGAGTTTAGTTTATCTATTATTCTATTATTCATAAGTCGAAAATTTGTAAATCCTCAATAAAGGGGACTAAGTGGAGTCATTATCAATCAGTACTTCGACTGTGTAAAGCATGACCTCTTAAGATTTTTGAAAATACTATTATTCGGATATGGACTGTTTTTTGATTGCTGCATTTATTTCTTCAAATAACTCTTTATTTTTTTCTTTGTCTACGGAATAATAAATCGCACGATTTCCTTTTGTTTTGATGAACATAAAAGAGTTGTCCCACGAGTGGAGTACTAATTTTACGCGCTTTTTATCCTTCGTTTCAAAATAACCTTTGCGAAAAGCCCCTGCCGCATATCCGTTGGTGCGTTTCGTAATTTGAGGTAAATTAGCTATCAAAGCAAAAGAATCTAGTTCCACAAAGGGAATTTCTTCTCCATAAAAACCCTCGATAATCAACCTGTCGTTTTTCAATAGTAATTGATCTTCACTATTTCCCTTTATAAATAGCCCAAGAACAAGAAGTAAGGAACCCCCTAGAATAATAAAGGCGAATAAGGTTCTTGTTTTACTATTTTTTAGTTTTGAAAAATATTTTTTACTCGTCCAGGAGAAATAAATAGACGCCAGTACGGGATAAATGATTAGATATGGCATTACCCAGTTATTATTAACGTACAGTAAAAGCATGCCAACAAGAAAACTAGATGCACCAAAGAAAATACAGAACCTCTTAAAATATTTTAAGTACGGTTTTATCTCAACTTTTTCCTGTTCAATTGTTGGCAAAGTACTATATCCTGAAAGCAAATATTTTGCATTGTTTTCAGTAATTAAGAATCCTAGAAGAATGAAAATAACACTAATAATGATAACCGCACCGAGCATAACTTTTTGCCTTTACAATTTAAAATAATTAATGTATGTGTCTAAATCCTTATCCCCACGCCCCGATAAACTGATGACCACAACATCATCTGGCTTAAATTTCTTATGTGAGAAAATGGCAAAGGCATGGCCTGTTTCAATAGCGGGAATAATGCCCTCTAACTGCGAAAGTTCCAGTCCGGCAGTCATGGCCTCATCGTCCGTAGCGGAATAAAATTCTGCACGACCGGATTTGTATAAATGGGAATGCATGGGGCCAACGCCAGGATAATCCAATCCTGCGGAAATGGAGTAGGGCTCGGTAATTTGTCCGTCCACCGTTTGCATCAACATAGTTTTACAACCATGGATGATACCCACTTTTCCCAAGGCGGAGGTAGCCGCACTTTCGCCGGTATCTATTCCTTTGCCAGCGGCTTCCACGGCAATGATGCCTACTTCGGGTTCATCTAAAAAGTGATGATAGGTGCCGGCGGCATTGCTACCACCTCCGATACAGGCCACTATATAATCCGGATTTTCACGACCTTCTTTTTCCTTTAATTGCCATTTGATTTCCTCGGAAATGACCGATTGAAATCGCGTAACCATATCCGGGTAGGGATGCGGTCCAATGGCCGAACCAATGATATAATGGGTGTCTACCGGATTATTGATCCAGTCCCGTATAGCTTCGTTGGTCGCATCTTTTAAGGTTCTACTTCCCGAAAGTGCAGGACGAACTTCCGCGCCTAGCATTTTCATGCGCGCTACGTTGGGTGCTTGTCTGGCAATATCAATTTCGCCCATATAAACGATACATTGCATACCCATTAGGGCGCAAACGGTGGCCGTCGCAACCCCATGCTGGCCAGCACCAGTTTCCGCAATAATCCGCGTTTTGCCCAATTTCTTGGCTACCAAGATCTGACCTATGGTATTGTTTATCTTATGCGCACCGGTATGGTTGAGGTCTTCTCGTTTCAAATACACCTTACAGCCGTGTTTTTCTGAAAGTCGCTTAGCAAAATAAAGCGGCGAAGGTCGACCTACATAGTCCTTAAGCAATTGATGAAATTCTTCCTGAAAAGAATCTTCGTACATGATTTCCAAATATTTTTGGCGTAATTCTTCTACATTGGGGTACAGCATTTCTGGAATAAATGCACCTCCAAACTCACCATAGTAGCCATTCTCGTCCGCATGGAAACCACCTAAGGCTTCAAGTGGATAATTTTTTTTGATTTCTTTTTCCATTTTCTTTTTTTTATTTTCCTCCTAGCAAAGAGGGTTGAGGGAGGTGTAAGCCCACCCTTTACTTTGGTTACTCATTACTTTTCACTCAATACTTATTACTACTTACTTTGTACATTACTCATTAATCATTACTTTTTACATCGTACTCATTACTTAATACTCCTTACTCAATACTTTACGAAACTCCTTTAGTTCTTTAATTTTCTTCAACCCCGGTTGCACTTCAAATTTACTGTTTACATCAATAGCATGGCAGTATTTTGCCTCTGGTCTTTTTAGAAATTCTTTGATTTGCGCTATATTTTCCAATCCTATGCCACCACTTAAAAAGTAAGGTTTTTTGGAAGGGTAGTTTTTTAATAGACTCCAGTCAAAAACGTATCCATTGCCGCCAGGGAGTTTGCCTTTTGTATCGAATAGGAAGTAATCGCATACATCTTCAAAAGTTTCAAGCACCAAAAAGTCGAATTGGTCTTTGATGGAAAATACCTTGATGATTACCAGGTCGAGCGCAGTCGAGTCCCCTTTAGTTACCTCGCTTTGATGGCACTTATTTTTTAAGGCTGTGCAATAGGCAACACTTTCATTCCCATGTAACTGTACCCCATCTAAATTGTAAGTTCTGATTTTTTCCAAAACGTCATCTAGTGTTGCATCAACAAACACTCCAATTTTTTTGATGCCGGCGGGAAGTTCCGGCATGTTCCCATTAAAGTTTCGTTTGGATCCTTCCCAGAAAATGAAACCTAGATAATCTGGAAGCAAAGTGGCTACTTCTGCGGTATTCATGTTCATTCCGCAGACCTTAAGACCCACCTTTTCTGAGTCTTCTCCAAAGAAAGAAGGCTTTTTAGCTTTTGGATTTGATTCCTTGGCGTCCATGGCTTATTTCAATTGGTTGATGAATTCAGCGGCACTTTTGCCAGGGTTCTCCGTCTTCATAAAGTTCTCGCCTATTAAAAATCCTTGGTATCCGTAGGGTTTCAACTCTTGAATGGCTTCAATGGAGCTAATTCCGCTTTCGGAAACCTTTACAAAATCGTCAGGAATCAATTTTGAAAGTACTTTGCTGGTCTGTAAGCTAACGCTAAAGGTCTTTAAATCCCTATTGTTCACGCCCAACATATCCAAACTTGGCATTACGGATTTATGTAATTCTTCTTCGTTATGTACTTCCAATAAAACTTCTAAATCCAAACCTTGAGCAAATTCGGAAAGGGTCTTTATTTCTTGCCGCGATAAAATACCCGCTATCAATAAAATAACATCCGCTCCGTATGCCTTTGCTTCCAATAGCTGGTATTCGTCAATAATAAATTCTTTGCGAAGCAAAGGCATGGTGACGCAGGCTCTAGCTAAAAGTAAATCTTCCAGAGAACCACCAAAGTATTTGATATCGGTTAATACGCTCATCCCACAAACGCCTGCTTTTTCATAGCCTTTTGCCACCTGACCCACATTGGTATTTTGGTTAATGGTGTCCTTGGATGGCGAACGTCTCTTGTGCTCCGCAATAATTCCGGTTTTGCTTTCGCGGAGTGCTTGTGCCAGAGAGCTTCCCTTCCTATCAAAAAGAACGGATTGTTCCCATTGGGAAGCGGGAATCAAGCTCTTTTTCAGTGCTACTTCCTTACGTTTATCTGCTACTATTTTTGAGAGTATATCCATATTTTTATAGTCATTATGACCCCGAGTTCGCCGGGGAAGTCATGTATAAGATTATTTCACCATGTCCTTCGACTGCGCTCAGGATGACATTTATTTGTAATTATTCACCTAGTTTTAAGAGTTTATGCAAATTCCCCCTTTGGGGGCTAGGGGGCTTTACTCAACTCCTGCAACTTCCGCAACGCCTTCAATCCCTTACCACTCAATAAAGATTCCTTTGCTTTTTCAAATCCTTCTTTTGGTGTTGTGCCTTCCACCGTCGCAATAGCCACGCCCGCGTTGGCGCATACCACATTGTTTTGTGCTTCGGTTCCTTTTCCGTTCAGTACGCTCATGAAAATTTGGGCGGAATCGGTAATGTCATCCCCACCTACAATCGACTCGGCATCAATGGGCATCAATCCAAAATCGGATGGTTTGATAATTCCTTCCGAACCGTTTGAAATTGTTTTAGTATCTCCGGTAAGGCTAATTTCATCGTATCCGTCTAAAGCATGTAAAACGGTAAAGTTCTTGTCGGTATTCTGATATAAATACCCATACATTCTCGCCAGTTCCAGATTAAAGACCCCAACCATTTGATTTTGTGGAAAGGCCGGATTTACCATAGGTCCCAGCATGTTAAAAAAGGTCTTTACGGCCAGTTCCTTACGAATAGGAGCCACATTTTTCATGGCAGGATGGAACAGCGGCGCATGCAACACGCATATCCCAGCTTCTTCGATAGACTTGGTTAGGAAATCTGCCTCGTTACTGAACTTGATTCCTAAAAATTCCATCACATTACTACTCCCACATTTGGATGAAACTCCGTAGTTACCATGTTTGGTCACTTTTATGCCAGCACCTGCCGTCACAAAAGAGGATAAGGTTGAAATATTAAACGTGTCCTTACCATCGCCGCCAGTTCCACATAAATCGATTGGATTATAGTCCGATAAATCTACCGCCAAACACAATTCCAGCAAGGCATCACGGAAGCCCTCCAATTCCTCGATCGTAACGCTACGCATCATGTACACCGTTAAAAATGCTGCAATCTGACTGGTATTATAGTCGCCTTTTGCAATATTGACCAATATCCGTTTCGCGTCCTGCTTTTCCAGAATTTCGTGATTGATCAATCTGTTTAGTGTTTCTTTCATAAGCCCCACCTAACCTCCCCCAAGGGGAGGAACTGGTCTCCGTGTTTTAATTAATTTAATTCAACTTTAATCTTGTGCGCTTCATTTTTTTCATCGATCAGCTATTCAACTCCCCCTTCGGGGTCTGGGGCGCTTTTACCCAATTCCTAAGAATCGCCTTCCCCTCCGGTGTTAAGACCGACTCAGGATGAAACTGTACCGCCCGTATGTCAAACTCCCTATGGCGTAGGGACATGATTTGTCCGTTTGCGTCAAATGAGGTGGCTTCTAGACAATCCGGTAAATCTGGATGTACGACCCAAGAATGGTAACGTCCTACTTCAATTTCTTTCGGTAGTCCGTTGAATATATAGTCGTCCTGCGTAATTTTTATGGGTGTTGCCACGCCATGATATACTTGTTCCAGATTCGTCAGGCTTCCTCCAAATACCTCCGCTATGGCTTGCTGGCCTAGACACACACCAAAAATACGCTTGCGACCGGCATAGGTTTTTATAATGCTTTTTAATAGCCCTGCCTCATCTGGAATACCGGGACCCGGAGAAAGTACAATGTTGTCAAAAGCATCCACCTCTTCCAATGTTAATTGGTCGTTTCGCTTTACGGTCACCTTGCAATCAAGATCCTCTAGATAGTGCACCAAGTTATAGGTGAAACTATCATAGTTGTCTATCATTAAAATGGAACCCCCCTCAGGCTCCCCCAAAGGGGGAGAGTTCTTACTCTTGTGAGTTTTGTTGGTGTTATCCATGTATTCTTAATTTTAAATGCTCTTCCATAGAGGGGGAGTTGGACACGCTTGCATTCGGTGTTTCCATAAATGATTTTATTCTATATCGTTTTCTATCAGTCATGTTTTTATTTTTTATCCCCCTCCCTCGGAGGGGCTAGGGGAGGCCATTCCCCTTTGGGGGCAAGGGGGCTTTTAGGGGGCTTTTTAGATCGTTTCAGCAATTTCTAGTGCCTTGTTCAAAGCGCCTAATTTATTATAGGTCTCCTGTAATTCGTCTTCTGCATTTGAAGCGGCAACCAAGCCTGCCCCTGCCTGAAAGTGCAGTTTGTGATTTTTGCTTAAAAAAGTTCTGATCATAATGGCGTGGTTAAAATTGCCATTGAAATCCATAAACCCTATTGCTCCGCCGTAATACCCTCTACTGGTTTTTTCGTATTGTTCTATGAGCTGCATGGCCCTGTGTTTAGGTGCGCCGCTTAGGGTTCCTGCGGGAAACGTGTCCGCAACGATTTTTAGGGTAGAAATATCGGGCTTCTTAATACCGGTTACTTTGGATACCAAGTGGATGACATGGGAGAAATACTGTACTTCCCTATACGTGTCAACCTTTACCCTACTGCCGTTTCTGCTCAGGTCGTTTCTGGCGAGGTCTACCAGCATCACATGCTCGCTGTTTTCCTTATCGTCCTGTGCGAGTTGTTTCGCGAGTTCCGCATCTTTTTCATCGTTACCGGTTCTTTTATAGGTACCTGCAATGGGATGGATTTCAGCCTTATCGTCTTTTACAATGATTTGAGCTTCCGGCGAGCTTCCAAAAATCTTAAAATCGCCGTAGTCAAAGAAGAATAAGTATGGAGATGGATTTATGGAGCGCAAGGCTCTGTAGACATTGAATTCATCACCTTTAAAACCTTGGGAAAAACGTCTGGACAAGACCAGTTGAAACACATCACCACGTTGACAATGTTTTTTGGCCAAGGCCACTTGTTCCTTAAATTCATCATCTCTTAGGTTGGTTTTTACCGCACCTTCTTTTTTGAAATTATAAGAAGCAAAGTTGCGGACTTTCAATACCTGTTCCAGTTCGTGAATGTTGTTTTCGGAATTAAAACAATGGGCAAAAAGATAGGCCTCGTTCTTAAAATGATTGATGGCGATGATGTTTTGGTACACCGCATAATACATATCCGGAATGGAAATGGAATTATCTTTTTTAGAGATTTTTACATCCTCAAAATAGCGAACCGCGTCATAGGCCATAAAACCGAACAAGCCGTTGGTTATGAACTTAAAATCCTGGTCGGCCACCTTAAACTTTTTGCTGAATGCATCGATCTCTTGCATGACATCTACCGAATTGGTAATTTGGATGGTCTCTTTAGCCCCATTTGGGAATTGTTTCGTAATGACTTCGTTTTCAACCTTAATCGAAGCAATGGGATTACAGCAGATATAGGAGAAGCTATTGTCATTTGCATGATAGTCGCTACTTTCCAACAATATGCTATTGGGGTATCTATCCCTTATTTTTAAATAGACACTTACCGGAGTAATGGTATCCGCTAAAATCTTTTTATGATGGGTCTTTAATTCAAATTGCATATAGCCAAATCTTTAATTTCATTCCCACCTAGGTCGGAATCTATTTATTGTCTTCTAGGTTTTACTTTTATCCTACTTTTAAAAAGATTTCCGGCCCTGCCTGCTGGCAGGTTTACTGCACTGCCCCGAAACGTCATGGCAGTACAAGTGCGGAAACCAAAATAAAAAGCTTAAAACAGAAAAAGGCCTGTCGTGATGACAAGCCTTTATATATTTTTCAATAGGGACTAGTTCACGCGTATCGCCGTAAAGTATTCCACCACCAAATGTTTTTCACTGTTTTCATTCCTCAAATATAGAAAGGAATTTTAAGGACACAAATTTTATCGACTTAAAAATAAGAATCCCTTTGAAATTTTTTCCAAAGGGATTCCAAAACACTAACCTTGACAAGTAGTATTCTAGTACATATTACAGTACTAAATCCACTACCAAATCAAACTCGTCATAGATGGCCTTATCGCCCAAATCGTCAAAAAAGCTTCCTGAACCGTATTTAACATCATACTTGGCCCTGTCTATTTTTACTGTGGCGGTGGCCTTTCCCTCAAACATGGATACCACCAGGGTTACCGGTTTTGTGATTCCTTTTATAGTAAGGTCGCCCGTTACGGTATAGGAATTTTTGTTAAAGGGTGCTACGGAAGTAAACACCAATTTTGATTCGGCGTGAAGCTCCACACCAAAGAAATCATCGGATTTTAAATGGCCTTCCAATTTTTCCTTTCCGTCACCCGCTTTTAAATCGGTAACGGTAAGGGAAGTCATATCCACTACAAATTCGCCGCCTACCAACTTTTTGCCGTCCATCACCAAATGGCCGGATTTTAGTTCCATGGTGCCGTCATGAGCCCCAGTTACCTTATAGCCTTTCCAAGTTACTTTACTTTGGCTAACGTTTACTTCTTTCTTTTCGCGATCTATAGGCGTTGTTGCTGTTGCCGAATAGCCGAATAAAAGGGCTAAAAAGATGCTGGATACTGTTTTTTTCATAGTTTTCATTTTAATGTAATTAAGTTAAATTTAGTTATATGTGCGTAAATAATTCTTGTTTGGGTTTACGGACCTTGGGCCAATGTTGGGACTCGTCCTCTTTTGAACGGTAGCCAATAGGCACAACTACAGAGGTAGTGAGGTTTTTTCCTTTAAGTCCTATAATAGTATCGTAAGCCTCCGCTTCAAAGCCTTCCATTGGGCAAGTATCTATTTTTAATTCGGCCGCTGCCTGCATCAGATTACCCAAGGCAATATAGACTTGCTTTGCCGTCCATTCCTCCTTTGTTTTTTGGGGAAGGTCTACCAATTTCGATTTTGCAAAATCGCTATATCCTTTTAAGGTTTCACTGGGAATATTTCTTGTTTCGGCCACATTTTTAATATAATCGTCTACCAGCTCCCCGGCAAAATCTGTTTGATGGGCGAATACGATAAGGTGCGAAGCATCCGTGATCTGGGATTGTCCCCAAGATACAGGTTTCAGCTGTTCGCGGATTTGTGCATCGGTAATCACGTAAACGTGGTAAGGTTGTAATCCGTAGGAGGACGCACTAAGACGGGTAGC
>Ga0075108_10001003_pt1 | contig 14873 bp, 10 predicted proteins | sample AntAceMetag02UK1_FD_69797 | JGI IMG/M metagenome (GOLD analysis project Ga0075108, IMG submission 69797) | Saline lake microbial communities from Ace Lake, Antarctica - Antarctic Ace Lake Metagenome 02UK1 | ecosystem: Environmental > Aquatic > Non-marine Saline and Alkaline > Saline | place...
ACATGCTTAAATCTGGACGGACTTTTACCCCCTTCTCCGGTTATAATGGTTCTGGAAGCGTTATCAAGCGCATCGGGAAAAATCATTCCACCTTCACTATAGTTATAGGTAAAACCGCTTTTAGCGGTCCGGATTTCTTTTTTTGCCCCTTTTAAATAATCCCACTTTGCATAATCGTCCGGTGCAATATAGAATTCATCGGGAACATCTTTTTTATTTAGAATATCGTTCAGCACGGTACGTTTTCCGTCGTAGGACACCATTGTTTTTTCTGTATAAACGTTTCCATTTATAAAGACACCACTATTTTGGAATGGTGACAACTTTTCTGTAACATTAAAGCTTTCCGAAAGGCCTACCAAATCTTCTGTAATAGATAAAGAGTGCTTGTTAGTAGCAGCCATTGCAACCGGAAAAGCATTTGCAAAAGCCCCTTGGGTATGAATCCATTCCGGCGCCTCTGAATGCTCTAAGTTTTTATATGCTTGGGTAGATTTATGATATCCTATAAAAAATATACGCCTGCGCCTTTGGGGCATTCCGTATTCCGCGGCATTTATGACACGCCACTCAACCGCATAACCCAAATCGTCCAGACTTTTGAGCATAACAGCAAAATCCCGCCCGCGTTGGTTAGAGGGCGATTTTAATAATCGATCTACATTTTCTAGAAACAAGTATTTGGGCGGGGTTTTTTTCTCCGATAATATGCGATGAATGCTCCACCACAACACGCCCTTTTTACCAATAAGTCCTTTGGAATTTTGTAGTGTTGTGGCTACGGAATAATCCTGACATGGAAATCCGCCCACCAGCATATCTGCATTCGGAATATCGGCTGTAGGCACCTCAGAAATATCCGCGTTACTATGGTTTTTAGCTCCGAACCGAGCCTCGTAAACCAATGAGGCGTGCTGCGTTTTTGTGCTGGGTTCCCACTGGTTGCTCCAGACAATTTCGTAGTTTTTGGCTTGTTCCAGTCCCAATCTAAATCCACCTACACCCGCAAAAAGCTCTATGACCTTTAGTTTCTTCATCTGGTGCTAAAGTAAGGATTTTTTAAGGCTAGATCCAAACGTAAAAATCGTTAACTAAGTAGTATTATGTATTTTTACTGAAAACAGAAACCATGGATATGAGATTTGGATATGTACTGTTAGTTTTGATATCATTTGTGGGTTGTAAGGTGGAAGCGCCGTCAGAGAATCTTGCCCAAAAGCACATAGATAACTTACAAAAAGAACTCGCACCAGACAAAAGGGTGGCTGTTTTTCAAATTGAAGCCCACAAAAATGCCAACACTTATATTTTAAAGGGTGAAACCGACCAACCTAAAGGTCTACAAATATTACGCGACTCTTTATCTTCCAATACTATTTCGTTCGTAGATAGTGTTACTGTGCTTCCAACAACCGAATTAGGAGATAAAACACATGCTATTATCAATATATCCGTAGCAAACCTAAGAAGTAATCCAAAACACAGTGCGGAACTCGCCACACAGGCTACTTTAGGAACTCCGGTAAAAGTATTGAAAAAGAAGGGCGACTGGTATTACGTACAAACACCGGACAAATACTTGGCGTGGGTAGATGCAGGAGGTATTGAGTTATTTACAGAACAGGTGATTAAAAATTGGGAATCTACAGCCAAGATTATCTACACTAAAACCTATGGACATGCGTATTATGGGCCTGATAAGGTAGAAGTAGTATCGGATTTGGTGGCGGGCAATGTTTTAGAGGTGCTTAAATATGCCGATAAATTTTACATTGTTCGATTCCCCGACGCAAGACAGGGGTATGTAGCCCATGAAGATTCAGAAAAATATGAGGATTGGTTGGCCGGTTTGGACAACAGTTCCGATGCTTTGGTGGATACTTCCAAGCGGTTTATGGGAGTTCCCTATTTATGGGGCGGCACTTCTGCCAAAGGCATGGATTGTAGTGGCTTTACCAAGACCATCTATTTTTTAAACGGTATGATTATCCCAAGGGATGCTTCACAACAAGTGCACACTGGAAAGCCTATAGATGACTCAGGGAACTTTGATTCCTTGGAAGCTGGCGATTTACTGTTTTTTGGTAAAAAAGCAACGGATTCTGCCAATGAGAAAGTAGTTCATGTAGGCATGTGGATTGGTAACAATGAATTTATTCATGCTTCGGATATGGTCAGGGTAAGTAGCGTGGACAAAGAAGCTGCTAATTATGACGAATATAACGTGAATCGATACTTACGCACCAAACGCATTTTAAAAGAAAAGGACAAAGATTTGATAGATTTAAGACGTGTTTCTTTGTTTAAATAATTTCACAAAAGCTCCTCCTCTTGGTTAAGGAGAGGTGGCTTCCGACCTCCCGATAGCCGTCGGGACGGGAGGTAGGCGGAGGGGTATCTTCGTGGTTTCCTAGTCCGTAGTATGACATAAGTTCGAAAGCGGGCAACAAGAACGTTACGAATGTTTTACCATATGTTGAATTAATGCACCAAACTATAATGTTCGTTCTTAAAAAATAGATTATCGACCCATTTCCCTTCTCCGGAAGCCACGGAAGCACTCAAGACGACAACTCATAAAAACTTTATAGCTCCACCGTTTTCCCGGTTCTAAAAGATTCATCCGCCGCCAAAACAATACGAAGGCTATTAACAGCATCCCTCAAATGGTCGCTTACATCTAAATCTTCTTGTATCGCTTTTAAGAAATACTCCTGTTCTAATAAACAAAGTCCGTCGTGATCTGGTTCATCCGAAGTGTCTATAAGTTCGTCTGGCTTTGTGAATTTCCCGTCGGAATCCAAAGCACTATAATGTAATTTTAAACCACCTGTTTTAGAGTGCTCGTCCACACTATCCGAATCTCCTTTGGCCTCATCGATGATAGAGACACACCCTTTTGGGCCAATCACATCCTTCACGAAAAAAGCGGTCTCGCTCATCATAGGTCCCCAGCCAGCCTCGTACCACCCCACGGAACCATCCTTAAAACGGACTTGCAACTGCCCATAATTATACATTTTAGCATCTATTTCATCGGATAAGCGCGCACCAATCGCACTCACGCTTACAGGAACAGATTGTGTCATCAAACACATAATATCCACATAATGTACCCCGCAATCTACAATGGGAGACATAGAGCTCATAAGTTGTTTGTGCGTGTACCAAGTGTCGCCAGAGCTTTGTTGGTTAAGGTTCATGCGCATTACCAAAGGTTTGCCCAAAGTACGTGCTACGTCTACAAATTTTGACCAAGCAGGATGCACCCTTAGAATATAACCAATCACCATTTTCTTCCCTTTTTCTAAAGCTAAATCAACTAGACTTTGTGCATCTTCTACGGTCAAAGCCAGAGGTTTTTCAACAAATACATGAGCATTTGCGTTTAAAGCGGCACGAATATAATCGGCATGAGTATCGGGGTAGGTATTGATGGAAACGGCATCCGGTTTGGTTTCAGCCAAAGCAGTTTCATAATCCCCAAAAGTAGGATAGCCGCCTAACTCGGCCGAAAGCTTTTTCCTGCTTTTTGGTGTTCTGCTTACAAGGCCAACAATTTCAAAACTATCTAAATTATGATAGGCCCTTGCGTGGGAGGTTCCCATGTTTCCGCAACCAACGACTAAGATTTTAATAGGTTTCATAATAACTATTTTAGTGTAAAACCAATTATTTTATTCCCCTTTTTTGTTCCCAATTTCTCTCCGCCACAGGCAATGGCAATATACTGTTTACCATCAACTTCATACATCGCAGGAGTAGCAAAAGCAGCAGCTGGTAGTTTGTATTCCCAGAGCTTTTCGCCAGTATGTTTATTAAAAACGCGAAAAAAGCCGTCTCGCGTAGCGCCAATGAACAATAGTCCGTTTTCTGTTACTACAGGTCCACCGTAGTTTTCCGTCCCCGTTCCTTTTCCTGTTTCTCCCAGTTCTGGGGTATCTCCCAAAGCAATGGACCAGATATAATCGCCCGTGTTTAAATCTATGGAATGCATAGTGCCCCAGGGAGGTGCAATGGCAGGTAGCCCTTGGGTATCCAAGAATTTGGAGTATCCCGTATGTCTGTATTTTGTTTTGGTCAAGGTGCTTAAAGATGAGCCCGTAACCTCGCTCTTCCCTGAGTTATTTACTACTTTTTCTGGAGTGTCTTCATCCCATAAAAATCGCAATAAAGCTTCCATTTCATTTTCCTTAATCTGCGGAAAACCGGTCATCATGCCCTTTCCTTTGGCAATGATCGTTGCCACTTCTTCTTTGCTTTTGCGTAATTTCAAGTCCACCAAGGAAGGAAAACCGCTTGCCGCAACACCTTTTCTATCGGTCTGATGGCAGCTCACACAATACTTTTGATAGGTAGAAGCACCCAAAGGCATAGTTGAAGTGGTACCGTTTTCTTTACGTAGTTGCAATATCCAAGGCATTTCGTTAGAGTTTACATAAATAATGCCTTCCTCTGGGTCTGTAGCGGCACCGCCCCATTCGGCAGCGCCGTCATATCCCGGCAATAATAAAGTTGGCGTTAGCGATGGTGGGGCATATTGCCTCTTGTCGGCCGATTTGAAATAGGCTAATAAGGAGTCTCGATCTTCCGTAAACGGACTTGTATCATCCTCCGTTAATTCTTGGGACATTCGGGCAAAAGGTTTAGGTTTTACTGGGATGGGCTGCGTTGGCCACGCTTCTTCGCCCGGTATATTGGAGGGCGGAACGGCTACTTCGGCAATATCGAATAAAGGTTCACCCGTCATCCTATCAAAGACATAAACATAGCCCTGCTTGGTTATTTGGGCAACGGCGGGTATTTTTTTACCGTTTCGTTCTACTACTAAAAGATTGGGTGGTGCCGGTGGGTCACGGTCCCAAATATCATGATGTGTAAATTGGAAATGCCATATATAGTCTCCCGTGTCCGCATTCAACGCCAACAAACTATTTGCGTATAAATTACTTCCTAACCGGTCTCCTCCATAAAAGTCGGGCGCAGCGGAACCTGTAGGCACATAAATAATTCCTGCATCTTCATCTACCGCCATACCTGCCCAATTGTTCGCTGCGCCCACAACGGGACTCCTATATGCGGTGGAGTCCTGCCAAGTTTCATAGCCTTTTTCGCCAGGATGTGGAATGGTATGGAAAATCCACTCCAAAGCACCTGTTAGTACATTAAAGGCCATTACATCTCCTGGAGCCGCATCTTCCCCTTCGGATAAGCGCAGCGGCATTACAATGAGGTCTTTATATATCGTACCTGGTGTATTGGAACTAACATACTTGTCCTTAGCAGAAGGTGGCATGCCTGAGCGTAAATCTATTTTCCCTAGGTCGCCAAAAGAGGTAATGGGCTTGCCACTAAGGGCGTTGAGCGCATATAAACTAGAACCTGCCACATATAATATCCGTTTGTCTCCTCCTTTTCCCAATAGGCGACACCCCTACTGGAAGCTCCCGCTGTTTGTAAGGAATCCCCAAAAGTCCAAAGTTCCTCGCCTGTAGCGGCATGTAATGCCACCGCCCGTAAAGCTGCGGTTACGCCGTATAAGATAGAATCTACCACCATGGGGTTCATTTGCATCTGACCCCAATCAGAAGCTTCATAAGTCCAGGCAAGTTGTAGGTCTTTTACGTTTTCCTTGGTTATTTGCGAAAGTGTCGAATAATGGCTTCTTCCGGGATCGCCCAAATAAGAAGACCATGTGGTGTATTCCTTTTTGTCCAACCTTTCTATTTTGTTGTTATCACAACTTAGCAATATGATACTATAGAACGCAATTAAAATGCTAGGAAAAATTAATTTTTTCAAGACTGATTTTTTAAGCAAGAGTTTTCTTAAAAATAAGAAAAAAAGGAACAATTGGACAAGTCCGGTTATGTTTTCAAGACACGAAAGGGACGAACCTTAAAAGGCAAGGTTTTACTCGGATTAAAAAGGTTTCAAAAATGCTTTAGAAACCTATCTGTTTGTACAAATAGAAACGCATGCTTACCGATGTAAGCTTTGACCAGCAAACTCGATAGCATAGTATTGTCGGAAATCATGTGATGTAAAGCAGGACGTGTTAAAGCTTTCCGACCTTGATAAACCGGATCTATATACCTTTGTCTGAAGCGAGGAACTTCTCCCAGTAATTTGAGTCAGCCCTGTATTTCAAAAGGCCAGTTTCAACCCCTTTCTAGCAACCCCAAACCCTTTTTCTAAGACCGCTTTAGACTGTCCACTTTCAGCATCCAATAACGGATTGGTGTGGTTAAAGTGAATGAAATAAATTTTCTTACGTTCTGATTGACGAAGGTTTTCAAACAAACCCACACTCTCAATGACAAACGGATGCGGGATTTCTGATATATCCCGATTATTGATTTCTTCTGCATCATAAAAAGTAGCATCCAAAAAGGCATAATCTACTTTAGCAATTTCTGAAACAATACTAGTTTCCCATTTCTCCCACTTATCAATATCTGGAATGAACAAGGCACTTTTGTTGGGCCCTATAATTTTATAGCCCACCGTTTCCGAGTATTCATCCCGATGTGGCACCGTAAACGGAATCACTTTCAAATCTGATGTAAGCAGGGTTTCCTGCTTGTTTTGCAAGGATTTTAAAGCGATGTTTTGATTGGAAACTAACTGACCCCAAGGGCCATTGTTCTTTAAAAAGTCCGTCATTTTTGGCATCGCATATACAGGAACTTCTTTGGCATTCGTTGCCTCTTTTCCCAAATACATCAGACCCGTATAATGGCCTATATGGGCATGGGTAAGGAAAACACCATCGGGAATATCCGTATTTTTGAATCCAGAATGGTTCCACAAATTACGAAGTTGAGCAGCTATATCAGGCGTAGCTTCAAATAAAAAAGTTTTTTTAGCCTTACTGTCAATAACTCCCAAAGAAACCACTTTCCGAGACGTATCCTGATTATCAAATAATGAAGCACAACACTCCTTTTTACAAGCAATATGTGGTGAGCCCGCATCTTGCGCCGTACCCAGAATAATGAGCGACACCCCTGTTATTTCAGAATTAGCAGGTGGAATAGCTTGTTCGACTTCTTTCTGACCAAAGGACCAAAATATTACTCCGAAGGCAAAAAAGAAAATCATAAACCGTTGTAAATAACGCATTATTCCGCCGTTAAAAACTCCCTAATATCCTTTGAAAGTTTTATTAGATCAGGCTCGTGGGTGTACATCATGTGGCCAGCTTCGTAATAAGTCATTTCCACTTTGTCAGTTACAATGCCGTTACGCGCAAAAGTATATTCGGCATCAAAGAAAGGGGTAATCAAATCGTAATAACCGCTGGCAACAAGCACTTTCATGGCAGGATTGCGACGCATGGTCTCCCCCAAGTGCGGTGCTGTATTCACGGGCATCGGCTCCCAATATTGGCCGTCCGGCACTGTTCTCCATCGCCAATTGCTACCTCCACCTGAAGTGATATAGGGCCTATCCATTTTTACCTTTAGCTCGGAAGCCAAATAATGGTTCATCGAAGCGGTATAGGCGGAACTGATCTGATAGCTGGCCGCATCGCCTAAATGCGGCCTCTCAGCAACCTTATCAACCTCATCGCCCATAAATCGGCCGTCCAAACGGCCAATGGCCAAACCTTGGTCTTCCAATAATTTCTTTTGAAACCGCCCCATAAGTATCCGTAAGTTGGACTGTAGAATATATTTTTTATCTAGCCCTGTGAAATAGGCTAGTTTCTCCGCAATAGCTTGTTTTTCAGTATCGCGTAACAAATTTCCTTTATATAGGGCAGGCGTGTAGGTGTCGTAGGTGAACTTTCTGCTTTCCTCCACAAAAGCCTCCAAGGTCTTCCCCTGCCCTGCTTTTTTATGGTACCATGCTGTGGCCGCCATACTAGGCAAGTAGGTAATATAGGAGGTCATGTTATGATGTACGGAGGTAGAACCCTCATAATCCAATGCTTGAGAAATTAAAATCATTCCGTTGAGCGCCATGTTCTGTCCAGAACCTTCCAGAGCCTTACCCAATGCAGCGGCTCGGGTAGTTCCGTAGCTTTCTCCCGCCAAGTATTTAGGCGAGAACCAACGCTCGTTTTCCGTAATCCAAGTGCGAATAAATTGCGCAAACGAGTCCACGTCTTCTTTAAGACCATAAAAGTCTTTCCCTTTTCCCTTCCCTACCAAACGGCTATATCCTGTGCCTACGGGATCTATAAAAACCAAATCGGTCAAGTCCAATAAACCGTAATCATTGTTGACCAAATTATAGGGTGCTGCGCCATCGTCTATTTTGGCATCGGAATCCGTCCGCACCAACTTAGGCCCAAAAAAGCCCAAATGCAACCACATGGATGCCGATCCGGGTCCTCCATTGAACACAAAGGTAACTGGCCTATTACCCACTGGTCCCATGGGCGATTTGGTATAGGCTACAGACCAAAACGTAGCAATGGAATCGCCATCCTTGTTGGTCAAAAAAGTTTCTTTTGCCGTTGCGGTGTAAAACATAGACTTACCATCAAATACTCCTTGATGTTTGGTTACAAAAGATTTCGCTTCGGGAATAGGTTTAGTTTCCTCTTTTTTGTCTTCTTTTTGTGCGCTTACGAGTACACCAGCTAAGAACAACATGGGAAATAGTATCTTTTTCATTTTGGTTTTCATGTGAGTTGGTTACGAATTTAGGTTTTTTTACTCATATTTTATTAGCCTTGTGCCATAGGCTTTTCGCCATGCAGTTTGTGCTGTTATGGCTTTATACAGTTCTGTTATTAAAAGCTCCCCTCTAGTCAAGATAGCTATCGGAAGAGGGGAAGGAATTCGCCTTTGGCGGAGAAAGGGGAGGTAACTTGGTCTTAGGATAGGTTCTTTTATCTTTTGAGCTCGTTAAATGTTTGGCATTGGAAGCTACAGGTAAGTGGTACACGAATCCTTCCGACCCGATAAATAGGGCCGCCTCCCTTTGAAAAAGGGAGGAGCTTTTTCTCTGTTTGCCTTAAATTAAATTTATGTGTATTAGGAAAAGTTAGCTTAAAGCTTTTTTAATTTTCCATCATCTCCTTCAGCTTTTTCTCATACCCCAAGGCGTACTGCTCCATCCCCAAGTCGGTAGGGTGGGTACCGTCTACAAAGGTATCGATGGAGAGGTTTATTTCTGCTTTCGTGAGTATATACAGGTTTCGAGTATTACGTTGCAAATCAATAAAAACGTCACTCGTCCATCGATTGAGAGTTTCGTAAACACTTCTTCGTTGGTCGTCTACTTCACCGTCGCTATAACCTGCGTGTTGGGTCAGCAGAATTTTGGCTTTTGGTCTTTTCTCTCGAATGTGTTGGATGCTGTTCAGTAGTCGTTTTTTGATTTCTTCTTCGGTGTGTGTTTCATTCGGACTCAAATTAGGCAAGCAATCCAAAATATAGATTTCGGCATCTACATCGGTTACAAATTCCAGCACTTCTGGCTCTAAGCGCCCGTTACCAGAAAAGCCTAAGTTCACAATAGGATAGTCCAACTTTCTGCCTAAAATATTTGTCCAAGCCATACCGGGCCTAGATGCGCATGCGCCTTGTGCAATGGAGGTGCCGTAAACCAAGAGGGGTTTTTCTTTGCGTTGCGGATGAAATGTAATACTGCTTCCCTCCGGAACACCTATTTTTAGATTTTTACAGTTGTTGTACAAGGGAAGATACAACTGATACTCCCTACCTCCTTTTGGGCTTTTTTCTGTTTTAAAGTGGAATTCCACTGTTTCTCCAAAAGTGTTTTTGCCTCTATACCAAAGCCAATTACCAGCCTCGTCTTTTCCATATAAATCCACCCCACTTACGCCTGTAGCGGGCATGTGGTTCATGGCGATATTCCCATCTACTTGATATTCTATTTGGAGGCTGTCTGCATCTGTGGTAAAACGAATGGAGAGTCCCGCTGCATGTCTGGATAGTGACCAAACAGGATTTCTGACTAGCGCTTCTGCGGTATGTGGCAATCGATTATACTCAATGTCCTGCCAACCTTGCCCCTCCATTTTGTTTAGGGTTTCTAAGGGGTTATGCCAAGTGTAGGAATTGGTTTTTTGTGCGCATAGATTAGAAATCAATAAAACAAATAAAATAGAAATAACAAAGGCTTTTTTCATAATAGTATACGTTAGTTTCTCGTTTTACGTTCCCCCGTATGATTCATACCCTGCGCACGCTCCAAAGCAATCATCCCTGCAGGCCTAAAATTAGTGATTAGGGCACGGCGATTATCATTAGTAGAATTCCCTCTGCTATAATGTAAGGTTCCACCCTGGTGAAACACACAAGAACCCGCCTCTAAAGGAATGCAAACGGAATTCTCCTCGCTTCCCTCGCATTGCAAGGCGCCCTTGTTGCCTGTTTGCGAATGGGACAAAAGCGGTTTGAGGTGTGATTTTGGTGTATACCACATACATCCGTTCTCTTTATAGGCAGGGTCAATGGCCAACCAACAGCTTGCGGCCCTTTTATCGGGCATGTTGATCCAATAGGCTGCATCTTGGTGCCAAGGGGTGCTAGTATTGGTGTTCGGGGCTTTATTGATGAGCATATCAAAATCGAGCTCAATATCATCGCCCATTAATTCTTTGGCAATTTGTAGCGATCTTTGATGAAAGGGTTTGGCTAATAATTCTGGAGCTACTTTACTGGGCACCATAATTTGGGTAATTTTTTCTTGCGCCCCACTATTTCCAGAAAGGTCTGACCGATACTTTGCTACATCTATGTCATTGTTTAAAAAGGAGTTGTACAGCGTGTCGTAGTAGTCCATTTCCTTAGCCCACAACAGGTTTTTTACAACCAAATAGCCTTCTGTCTCAAAAAAAGAGTGTTGTTCTTTTGATAATTGATTCATGACTTAAAATTAATGATAGGTTTAAGATAGGTATTAAATTTAATTTTCGATTATCTTACTAGCATCTAACCAACTAGTAGTATATGGAACAATCTTCCAAGACACCAACCAAGCGTCTTTTTTCTTTAGATGTCTTCCGTGGCGCCGTTATGTTTTTACTTATTGCCGCAGCGGCTGGCTTTCATGAAAGTTTCACCAATCTTACAGAGGGTACGGCACTAGAACCGCTTGCGCTTCAATTGGAACATCATCCTTGGAACGGTCTTCGCTTTTGGGATCTGATACAGCCCTTTTTTATGTTTATTGTTGGGGTTGCCATGCCTTTTTCTCTTCGGAAACGATTGTCGGCCGGCAGCCGCGGCGCAGCGACCAAACATATTTTAAGACGTTGTTTTTTATTATTTTCCTTTGGCGTACTGCTGCATTGTATCTACAGCCTAGGCCCTGTTTGGGAACTGTGGAACGTATTAGTACAATTGGCCTTTACCATATTGATTGCCTATGCCATTATGAACCGCTCACATAGGTTTCAGATTGGGTTTTCCATTGCCCTATTGGTATTGACCGAAGTGCTGTACCGCGCCTATAATCCTGCAGCACCCTATGCGCAAAACCATGAGACCTTTGGAGCTTGGTTTGATATGCTTACTATGGGGAAAACAAACGGTGGGTATTGGGTCTTTTTTAATTTTATTCCTACCGCTGCCCATACTATTTGGGGCGTTGTTTGCGGACAATTACTACTGTCCAAAAGTTCTGAAAAGCAAAACCTAAAAGTATTTTTAATTGGGGGGACGGCAATCACGGTTCTAGGATTTGCTATGGACTGGATGGAAATTACGCCTATCATTAAACGTATTGCCACTACCTCCTTTACGTTAGCCTCCGGAGGAATAAGTATATTGGCACTTGCCTTTTTTTATTGGGCAATCGATGTAAAAGGCTACCGCAAAAATTGGCTCAAAATCTTCTCGGTAGTAGGTACAAATTCCATTTTTATCTACCTTTTTTCCGAAACTTTTGGACATCTGATATTTAGGGAGTTTGATATCTTACTAAGTATGGGGCTCTTTGAGTCTTTAATGCCCTATAAATATTGGATATTACTTGTAGAAGCCTTGTTGATACTTTTGTTTTTATGGTGGATTACGTATTATTTGGATAAACGGAAGATTTATTTTAAGGTGTAAAGCTCCTCCCTAGCCCTCCTCTAAGGGGAGGCAATTCTTTTTTTACGTAAGTTCAAGTTCAAGTTCAAGTTCAAGAGTCAAGTTCAGGTTCTAAATTGTTTTGCGCTACACACTTTAAGGATAATTGACATTCTTCTGGTTTTAAGTTTAAATGTTCAACAAAAGGTCAATAGATTACCCTGTCGCAACAACTCGTTCTGGTGATTTTGACACTCGTTTTGCTCTTTGCAAAGACTTTTTTACTACCCACTTAATCATTCCGCACTTTCTAAATAAACAAGGTTCTCCAATTCTTTCTCCAGCTTCTCAAAAAATAGCATTTCAGCTTTAAATTGCCAATCGAAATTCAGTGACTGGTTTGCCAAATGCACATGATGGTCTTGGTCAAGAATATAGTTTGCAGGCTTTTCAAGGATACGGGTCTTTGCGTAGACGGCTTCAAATTCCTCACGTAATCTAGCAAACTCGACTCGTAGTTCGTTCAGGTGTTTTAGTGCCTCTTGCCTTGTGTTTGGCGTATCGGACCGGTCATAATCCCTTAGTGCTAGCAGCAACTTTGGTGCGAAACCAGACAATAAATTTACCTGCTCATAGATAGCTAAGGTATACGCATTTCGGATAGCTTTTGATTGCATTACCCCTATTTTTTTGGCGATACTGTCCGTACTGCGGATAAATTCTTCGGAAGCTGTGAGGCGTTTAGCATGTTTTTCGCTCCAAGCGCCTTGGTTGTTCGGGTCTGGAAAATCGATCACACCTTCTTCGAGTGGCTTTTCCATTGTGGTCAGATAATTTCGCTTGTTTCCTTGTAAGAGGGCATTTTTCCAGAAAGCGACTGGTTTTTCCAATTGGTCTATAAAGGCATAGGACGCATCTGCCAGTTCATTGGAAAATTCCCGCTGCCGATAGGCGGTCTTTATATCATCCTTACTCCGCTTACCTCCAGACCACGTATATTCCGAAAAAGCGACAATACCGCGCGTATACAATTCAAAGTGGGGCGAATCATCGTCCCAGAGGGTTAATAGGAGTCCGTTAGTACCGCTATTTATAGAGTTGACCGCAAAGGTTTTAATTGCGTCCATGTTGCTTTCTTCCTGCGGCATCAGCACCCAGCGTGTTTGGCCTGCAGTAGCGCCCATAACTTGCAGTCCGTTGTTACTGAACCACTCCATGGCCTTGGTATTCCCTATCGCTTCGGGCGAGCTGTAGTTCCAGCGCATGTAGATGCAGTTTTTAGGAAATTGATCTAAGAACGCCGTTAGTTTGTGTTCGTTTTCCGACCAAACACTATCTACTTCTTTTTGGGTCATTTCTGGTCTAAACATTGGGTCGTATACATCTGCTTGTTTTAATGGCATATCGTCCCAAAAAATAGGGATGCGGTTATGTTTCTTGGCAAATTCGCTTACTTTGCCCAACCATATCAATTGCAGTTCCAATGCCGACATTCCGCTGCCTCTTCCCGTGGTATGCACCTCATCACCGCCCACGTGTAAATATTTACCATTTGGGGTGGCCTCGATGGCGTCTAAATAGAGGTCAAATTGTACCTCGTAGGTTTTTGGGTCTAAGGGATTAAAGGCCCAATCACTTTCTGCGTTATCACGAAGTGCGTAATATTCAGGATGTTTTAAAATGAAGGACGCATGCCCAAGGCCTTGTATCAAAGGGCTAAAATCAATGTTACGGGCTGCGGCATATTCACTAATATCTTTCCACTCCTTTATGGATAGTGCATTAGCTGAAGCGACTATGGGTTGACGCTGAAATTTTAGCTTGTCCTCTAGCTCGGCGATGATACCGTTCACTTTGTATCGCGCCAGCTTATCAATAAGCGTGTAGTAATATTCTGTTTTTTCCAAATGATGCTTTACATCCAAATGAATGGCGCGATATTCCAATTCTGGAAAATCCGTAATTGTGGTCAGCGGAAGGTTGGCGTTTTGTTCGCATGCATCCTCCATAAGCTGACTCAAACTCATTAAACCATAGAAAAGCCCAGCTTCATCTTTTCCCGTAATCGTTATTTTTTTGTTTTCAGTGGAAAGGGTATATCCTTCGGATTTTATTTCTAAAGTTGAATCGATTTTTAAAACAACATCAGCTTTGGCTAAATTGCTGGTTTCCGATAACGTCTCTAATTGGGCGTCGAACACAGGAAGCCACCCTTTGGTGTCATTGAAGTAGGTTTCAACATTGGAACAATCAAAATCGCTTATGCCAGAAATCTCAAATTCTTGGGGTAAGGGTAGTAAATTGAAATTTCCTACTATTTTGGGTTTATTATTACAGGAAGAAAGGAATACCAATGCAGCAAACATCAGGCAGCTACTTTTAAGGATAAGATATATGCTTGCTGTCGGTTTCATCACAAAAAAGCCTTTAAGGTTATAATAAAAAAGATATGGTATCTTTCTGTTCACTATCAAAATCAATAGAAAGATATGAATCTAATTTCAAGTCTAATTCGATTTATTAGTTTTTCCGCTTTTTGGATGTTTGTAGTAGGAGTTCTGCTGTTCACTATTTTGATAGGCTGTGGAAGCAGTAAAACAGCTATTTCTGATGAGGGCTGGAAAACCATGCTTAATGGAGAAAACTTGGAGGGGTGGACTGCCAAAATCCACCATTACGAAGTGGGCGATAATCATGCTAATACCTTTCGCGTAGAAGATGGCATGATAAAAGTACGGTATGATAGTTACAAAGGCGATTTTAACGACCGCTTTGGTCACTTGTATTTTGATACCCCTTATTCCTACTTTCATTTATCTATGGAATATCGCTTTGTAGGAGAAGTACATCCGGGCGCTCCCGTTTTTGTAGAAA